>Ga0209709_10000153_pt1 | contig 65546 bp, 62 predicted proteins | sample ArcticOcean_MG_C_2_FD_187435 | JGI IMG/M metagenome (GOLD analysis project Ga0209709, IMG submission 187435) | Marine microbial communities from western Arctic Ocean - ArcticOcean_MG_CB4_136 (SPAdes) (version 2) | ecosystem: Environmental > Aquatic > Marine > Oceanic | place: Arctic Ocean... | reverse complement strand
TGCATCGCTTCACGCTTTGGAACAAGCACCTCGAGGTCACCCTTGGCGCCGGCAATCAGCAGCTACGCGCCATTGGCGCGGCGCTCGCGCTTGACTGACCCCATGACATCGCAATCGGAGTTGTTGACGCTGGATTCGCACGAGTCGTTCCCCGGTCGTCGGCCCGTACTTGTCGTCGTCGGCGACGGCGTTGGCGTTGCGCCCGCGGGTCCAATGAATGCAGTCACCGAAGCGGCAACGCCGACCCTCGACCGGCTCTCCGAAAGCCGGCTCTATAGGACGTTGCTCGCTCACGGGCCGGCCGTTGGCTTGCCATCTGAAGACGACATGGGCAACTCCGAGGTCGGCCACAACGCGCTGGGCGCAGGCCGCGTTTTCGCCCAGGGCGCCAAGCTCGTCAACGAAGCAATCGCGACCGGGGCGATCTTCGAGACCGATGCCTGGACGGCGGTTATCGACCACGCCCGCACGGCGACCCTCCATCTACTCGGCCTCCATTCCGACGGCGGCGTGCACTCGCACAACAACCACCTACATGCACTCATGCGTCAAGCGGTGGCTGATGGCGTTCGCCGCATCCGCGTCCATATCCTTCACGACGGTCGCGATGTCGACCCTCGGTCGGCCTTGCGCTACATCGAGGCCACCGAGGCCGTGCTCGCAGAACTCAACGAGACTGACGGCGTCGACGTAACGATCGCCTCAGGCGGCGGCCGGATGACGATCACAATGGACCGCTACGGCGCCGACTGGGCGATGGTCGAACGGGGCTATTGGTGTCACGCTCACGGCGTTGGCCGCGCTTTTCCGTCGGCCCGGGCCGCGGTTGAGGCGATGTACGCAGAGTCCGACAAAGGCGATCAATACCTCGGCGAGTTCGTCGTGGTGGACGACGCGTCGGAGCCAGTCGGCGCAATGGCCGACGGCGACGCGGTCCTGCTCTTCAACTTCCGCGGTGACCGCGCTATCGAGATCAGCCAAACCTTCGAAGACGCGGACTTCTCGCAGTTCAGCCGCGGCCGTCATCCCAACGTCCACTACGTCGGCATGCTCCAGTACGACGGCGATCTCCTCGTGCCCACGAACCACCTGGTCGTACCGCCGAAGATCGACCGCACGATGGGCGAGTACCTCTGCGGCCAAGGGGAAGCGAGTTTCGCCGTCAGCGAAACGCAGAAGTTCGGCCATGTCACCTATTTCTGGAATGGCAACAAGAGCGGCTACTTCGACGAATCGCTCGAGACCTACGTCGAGATTCCGTCGGACAACGCGGAGTTCAACACTGCGCCAGCGATGAAGCTCCGCGAGATCACGGAGGCCACCATCGAGCTTCTGCGCGATGGCCGTTACGGCATGGGCCGCATCAACTTCCCGAACGGCGACATGGTTGGTCACACTGGAGACCTCAAAGCCACCGTCGACGCTATGCAGGTGCTCGACGGCTGTCTCGAGCAGCTCATCGATGCGATCGACGAAGTGGGCGGTGTGCTGATATTCACCGCCGACCACGGCAACGCCGACATCATGTACACCGAGTCGGCCGACGGTGAGGTCACGCCGAAAACCAGCCACACGCTGAGTCCCGTGCCGTTCGTGATTCATGACGCTCGTTACGGCGACGAGTACGGCCTCGCCGATATCGACGACGCGGGGCTCGCGAACGTGGCCGCGACGGTGCTGAACCTGATGGGCTACCGGGCTCCCGACGGCTACGAGCCGAGCTTGATCTCGTTCGAGCGCTAGATCAGAGCGCCGGCGGTGAGAAGTTCGGTGGGACGATGATGTCGTCCGGCGTGAGGTCGGCGATCGAATCGACGCCGATGCCTCGGAGCGTGGCATCGATGCCGCCGCGCAAGATGTCGAGCACGTTTTCGACGCCAGCCTGACCGTTGGCGGCGAGGCCCCAAAGGTACGCCCGTCCGATCATGACGGCGTCAGCGCCAAGCGCGCAGGCCTTCACTACATCGGACCCGCGACGGACGCCACCGTCGAGAACAACCTCGACCTGATCGCCGACGGCGGCGACGATCTCAGGCAGCATCCGGATCGACGCGGGGGCACCGTCAACATTGTTGCCGCCGTGGTTGGACACCGACAGGCACGTCGCGCCCGCATCAACAGCCCGACGGGCCTCGTCAGCCCGCACTACGCCTTTGACCATGAACGGTCCATCCCATTGGTCGCGGAGCCACGCGACGTCGTCCCACGTGGGCGGCGGCGTGCCCATCCACGTGCCATAGGCCTCGAAGAACACCGGGGGCTTGTCGTCGCCCGTGACAAAGTTTGGCACCGTCAGGCGTGGGATCTGCCCGGCCTTCGCCCAGGTCCACGCCCACCGCGGCCTCGTCATCACGGACTGGGCGTGGGGAATGAGTTCCTTGAAACTGAACGACTGCGGGATAGCTGGACTTCCCCAGTCGCGACCGTGTGAGAACGACCAGTCGAGGGTGAGGATGAGGCCGACCGCCCCGGCAGCTTTCGCCCGCTCGATACGGGCGAGCATCGAGTCCTTGTCGCCAGCCCAGTAGATCTGGAAGAAGAGCTGCGAATTGACGGCCGCGACCTCTTCGATGGGCTTCGAGGCGAACGACGAGAGCCCGGACGGGATCCCGCGATTGGCGGCACCACCGGCAACGGCGACCTCGCCGTCGGGATGCACGGCTTGCACACCCGTGGGCGACATGATCACCGGCATCGACGCTGACTGACCCATGATGGTGACATCCATGGAACGTTCAGCGGCTTGACCAGCCGTGACCGGACGGAAGCCGATTTCGTCGAATGCGGAGACGTTGTCGCGCATCGAGATGCCGGCTTCGGCACCGGCAATCAGCGCGCCGTAAACCGATTTCGGAAGTCGCTTCTTCGCCCGTTCTTGGGCGATTGCGACCGTCTCAAACCAAGGATTTCCCACGCAGAGACAGTATCGGCGGACAGCAGAAACGCGCTTGTCCAGCAGGGCGCTGCCCAAAAAGCAAAGAACCGCACCCTGAGAGGTGCGGTTCTGAGACGAGTGGCCGAGAATCTCGGCCGAGGATCTACTCCTCTTCGCCGTCTGCCAAGTCCTTGGCCTTATCGGCGGCCATGTCGACCTTGTCATCGTGTTCGTCGGGGACCTTGTCCTTGGCCACGTCGGCGGCCTGGTCAATGGCGTCTTCGACCTTGTCAGCGTTGCCGCCGATGAGGCCCTTGAGCTTGTCGAGAATGCCCATGTTGGGGCTCCTAATTGTGAGTCTTCGAATGCAGCAAAACTGCGGCGTTACGCTACACGGCTAGTGTCGATCGCGCTCACGAACCGCCTCGGAGAACAAACATGCCCGGTCCGCTCGAAGGTATTCGCGTTGTCGATATGACTCAGGTGGTAGCCGGTCCGGTCGCCTGCATGCTGCTCAGTGACCTCGGCGCCGACGTAATCAAAGTCGAACCACCGGCCTTCGGCGACCTCACTCGACTCGCCCAGTTTGCCAAGGGTGGGCTCAATAGCTCGGTCGTCAATAACAATCGCGGGAAGCGGTCGATCCAGGTCGATCTCCAACAAGACGCGGGCCGCGACCTCGTGCTCGACCTCATCAAAGACGCTGACGTTGTTGTGCAGAACATGCGGCCCGGCGTGATGGAACGTCTTGGTGTGGGGTGGGAGGGCAGTTCGGCCGTGAACCCCGAGATCATCTACTGCTCGATGTCGGGCTATGGCGCCACCGGGCCGTACGCCGATCGTGCGGTGTACGACCCGATCATTCAGGCGATGGCGGGGTATGTCGCCCTCCAGGTCAATCCGCAGGTACCGATCCCCGATCTCGTGCGCAACGGCGTCGTCGATAAGGCCGCCGCCTGGATGGCTGCGCTTGCGATCACCAGCGCGCTCCACGCTCGTCACGAAGGTAAGGGCGGCCAACACATCGAACTCTCCATGCTCGACATCGCTGTGCAATTCCTCTGGCCCGACGGCGGCATGGCCGACACCATGCTCGACCCTGATATTCCCCGCGGCTACCGACTGAGCGAGCTCTACACACTCAGCCAGTGCGCCGATGGCCACCTGGTGTATTTCGTCATCTCCGACGGTCAGTTCCATGGTCTCTTCACCGCCCTCGGTCACGAGGAATGGATCGAGACTTGGGGCACCGCCGCGCAACGCGCTGGCCGTCAAGAACAACTCGGCGGGCTGTTGGGCAACGCGTTCCTCGACTGGAACGTGGGTGAACTCCTCCCCCGCATGCACGAGCATTCGGTGCCGTGCGGACACGTGAATCAGATGGAAGACCTGCCGTCCGATCCCCAGATCGTGCATAGCGAGACGTTCATCGAGTGGGAGCACCCGACGGCGGGTCGTATTCGCAGCCCTCGCATGTCGGCCAAGTTCAGCGCCACACCGCCCGAGTTCAAGGCTTCGGCTCCGCTTCTGAACGAACACGTCGATGAGGTGCTCGCCGAGATCGGCATCACCACGGAACAGCGACAAGCGCTGCTCGATGCTGGCGTGATCAAGACAGACCCCTAGGGCGCGGTACCCTCTCGGCTATGAGCTACAGCGATCTTGACCTCCGCCCGGTTGCCGCCCTCGACGAGGGTACCCGCGGCGAATTCGTGGTGCGGGTGTATCAGCACCTTCTCGCCGCCATCGGCGTCTTTGTCGGTATCGAGGCGATCTTCCTCAATACGCCGATCGCCGAAGGGATCTACGACTTCGTCCAAAACAGCGGCCTCAGCTGGATCCTGATCTTCGGTGGATTCATGGTGGGTCAGACAATCGTGAACAAGGCGGCCGTTGATCTCCTCAACCCACAGAAGCAATACGCCGCCCTCTTCGGTTCGGCCCTGCTCTACGCGGTGCTCTTCGCTCCCATGCTCCACTGGGCCTTCCGCAGCCCGAGCAACGGCGGCACCACGGTCGCCGCCGCAGCCCTCGTCACGGCAATCGCCTTTGGCGGTCTCACCGTCATTGGTTTCGTCACCCGCAAGGACCTTTCGTTCCTGCGACCGATCGTCATGTACGGCTTCGTCATGGCGCTGGCGCTGATCGTTGCTGCGCTGATCTTCGGCTTCAACCTCGGTGTGTGGTTCTCGCTCGCCATGGTCGCCCTCTCGGGTGTGTCGATTCTCTACCAGACCCAAACGATCATTCGGAAGTACCCGGCCCAGGCTCACGTCGCCGCAAGCCTGGGCCTCTTCTCGTCGGTCATGACGATGTTCTGGTACATCCTTCAGCTGTTCATGCGCCGCTAAGCAGCCAGCGCGATGGCGAGGGCTTCCTCGACGGTCGACACCAGGTGCACGGTCATTTCGTTGCGGACCTGCTCGGGAATGTCGTCGACATCGCCACCATTGGCGATCGGCAAGATCACGTCGGTCACCCCGGCCCGGTGAGCGGCGAGCACCTTCTCCTTTACGCCGCCGATCGGGAGCACCCGACCCTGCAGGGTGACCTCACCCGTCATAGCGACGTCGCCTCGCACTCGCCGACCCTGCAGAAGACTGACCAACGCGACCGCCATCGTGACACCCGCGGACGGACCATCCTTCGGCACAGCACCCGCCGGGAAATGCACATGGACACGACGATCGTCGGGGAGCTCGATGTTGAGTTGCTCGGCGTTGGCCTGGAGATAGCTGAGCGCAATCTGCGCCGACTCCTGCATCACGTCGCCCAACTGGCCGGTGAGTAAGAGACCTCGCTCACCGGGCATCACTGCAGTCTCCACGAAGAGCACATCGCCGCCCGCGCCGGTGACCGCCAGCCCAGTTGCGACACCCGGATCGATAGTGCGTTCAGCCGGCACCTCACGGTGACCAGGCCGACCCAGGGCGCCGACGACCTCAGTGTCATCCACGATGATCGGCCCCTCGGTGCCACGAGCCACCTTCGTTGCCGCTCGACGGAGCAGCCGGTCGAGCCGACGCTCCAGCGAACGCACGCCCGCCTCCCGGGTGTAGTCGCCGACGACGGTGCGAACGATTTCCTCGCCAATCACGACCTCGTCGGGGCGCACGCCGTTGTGCTCGAACAGCCGAGGCAATAGGTGATCGCGGGCGATCGTGACCTTCTCGTCCTCGCTGTACCCGCGTAGCGAGATGATCTCCATCCGGTCAAGCAGCGGCGCGGGTAGACGTTCGATCTCGTTCGCGGTTGCGACGAACACCACGTCGCTGAGATCGAGATCGACCTCCAGGTAGTTGTCGCGGAACGTGTTGTTTTGCTCGGGGTCGAGCACTTCGAGGAGAGCGGCCCCGGGGTCGCCGCGATAGTCCGATCCGATCTTGTCGATCTCGTCGAGCAGGATGACCGGATTCATCGAACCCGCTTCCGTGAGCGCGCGAACAATTCGGCCCGGCCTCGCCCCGACATAGGTTCGACGATGGCCGCGGATCTCGGCTTCATCGTGAATTCCGCCAAGCGACATACGGACAAACTCGCGCCCTAGCGTCCGCGCAATCGACTGTCCGAGTGAGGTCTTGCCCACGCCCGGAGGGCCAGCCAGCGCCAAGATGGTGCCACCCCGAGCCCGGCTCGAGTCGACGGACCGCTCCGTTCGTAGCCGGCGGACGGCCAGGAACTCGATGATGCGCTCCTTCACGTCGTCAAGCCCAGTGTGGTCGGCGTCAAGCACCTCCCGCGCTCGATCGAGATCGAGGTCGTCCTCCGACTGAGTCACCCAGGGAACCTCGAGCGTCGTATCGAGCCAGGTACGGATCCACGAAGACTCCTGGCTCTGCGGGCCGGCCTGCTCGAGTCGGACGATCTCCTTCTCGATCGCCTCGACGACAGGTTCGGCGAGGCCCGCTTCAAACAAGACCTGCAGCCGAGCTCGATAGGTGACCACCGCGTCACCGTCGCCCTCGCCCAGTTCCTCTTGGATTGCGGCCAGCTGTCGGCGCAGCACTGCTTCGCGCTGAGCCGACTCGATCTCGCCGTTCACCGCACGACTGACATCGCCGGAGACTTCTGCCTCTGTTGCTGCGGCCTCGGCCCACTCTGTGGCCATCGCCAGTCGGGCATCGACCTCGACCGCCTCAAGCAGTTCAATACGCTGCGCGTCTTCGAGCCCGGGCCACCAGGCGATGGTGTCGGCCAGGGCGCCGGGATCATCCACATCGTGGAGGAGGCGGGCCATCCGTTCGCCGCCCACGGCCTTCAACAGGCGTGTGGCCGCGGCGCGATAACGCTCGGCCAGATCGCGAGTTGCCGCGGTTGGTTCGACGGCGTCGATCAGCGTTACTTCGACCAGGAGCGCGCCGCTGGGGTCGAGCGACCCGCTGCCCACCCGCACACGGGCAACACCACGAATGACAAAACCTTCGCTGCCGCCGGGTAGCGCGCCGCGCTGCTCGATGTGGACAAGCGTGCCGATCGACTGGCTGGCTTCGTCGTCTCGGGGCACAAGGACAAGATGATCGTCGTAGTCGCTCGCGCGGGCGAAGGCCAGGGTGGCCTCTGAGGTCTCGACCTGGATGGTGACGACCATCTCGGGGAGGACTATTCCCGAGGCCGGCAGGACCGGAACCGTGCGGGTGTCGTAAAGAACGGGGTTGTCTGCAGTCATGTAATCGATTCCTTTAAGCTGTTGCTTACATACTTACAACGATCTAAGGTCTTCGATATTCCCATGGCTCCCAAACTACGAAACCCCATTCCCGACCTCGACCCGACCACACTCACGGAATGGTTCGATGACGCCATCCCCACCGGCTGGTTCCACGGATCGGCAACGATCCGCTACGACGCCGACGAGATCCTCATCACGGGGGATCTTGGTCCTCCCGGTGCCGGGTTGAACCACGAACAGCAGATCGTCGCCTATCGCGAGGCCACCCGAGAGCAGCGAATGGCGATTGCCGACGAGGCAGAAGAGAACTTCCGGCGCACGGTCAGCTGGGGTGTCACCTGTGGTGAGACCGAAATGCGTTTCACGACCGTCAATGCGCCGGCCATGACCCGACTTCGACTCGAAGAGCGCCAGGTGCTCGACACGCTCATCGATGGTGGCATCGCCCGCAGCCGCAGCGAGGCATTGGCCTGGTGCGTTCGACTGGTCGGTGAACACGAGGGCGATTGGATCACGGAGCTCCGCGAGGCGATCGCTCGGGTGGACGAGGTCCGCAACCAGCGGACCTAGAAGTACTCGCGCCAATCGTCGAACACTCCCTCACTGTCGCCCGCCTCGACCGTCAGTCGCGCTAGCGGTAGCGAGTCGATCGACGGACCGACGACACCGAATTCAGTGGCGAAGAATGCTGCGGTGATACCCCGAACCGCGACACCGAGCTCACTGTCGTCATCGATGATTCCTTCGAGGTGATTGCCATCGACCAGCGTGACGAGCAGCCGACGTTCCACGAGCTGGGCGTATGACGCGGTGCCGCTCACATACGGCACAATGAGATCGGCATCACCATGGAGCACCATCACTGCCACCCCAGGTCGTGGCGTGCCGAAGCCCGCGGACATCACGACCGCAGCGTTGATTCTTACGTCGGCGTCGGTGCCCACTGCCGCCCCGGCGGTGGTGAGTCCTCCAAGCGAGTGACCAACCATGCCGATGCGGTCGGGGTCGATGCGTCCCGCCAGGTCAGGGTCGGCCAGCACTGAGTCGATGAGGAAGCTGACGTCGCCCACCTGACCTTCGATGTCGCCGGCGTTTAAGAACCCTCCCGACACGTCGTTGTTCGTCAGCGGGAACGCCGGCGCAACCACGACGAATCCGTTGGCGGCAAGATCGGTGCGGTGCATCACATGGCTGCGAGGATGACCGGTGAGCCCGTGGGCGAAGATGATCAGGGGTGCCGGCTCCGCCGTGGCGGGCGTGGCGATCCACACATCCATCGTGCGAGACGAGAGCTCATCAGACTCGGCCGTGGCAGGGGTGATGCGGGATTCGTCGACGTAGGCGCGTGTGATCTGGGCCTGCTCGACCGGTGCCGCACTGGTGGTTGGCGCCGGCGTGGTCGGTGCCGCAGTAGTGGTCGCAGTAGTGGTGACCGGAGCGACCAACGTGGTGGTCGTGGTTGTCGCGGCGGCCTCGCTGGCGCTGTCGCCGGAACAGGATGCAGCGAGCAGCGCAAAAGCAAGCAGTGTGGGGAGGATTGCGGATCGTCGTTGCATGGTGGCGGGCTCCTGGCGTGGGCACGCCCCCACCGGACTAATTGGGCTTAGCGCCCAACGCAACCCGAACTGGCTTCGAGTGATCCGAGCCGACGGGCCGGCGGGCCTGATCAGCCGCCTCAACCAGCGCCTCGCCATGGCCAAGTACACACTCGGGGTCTGGGCCATCCAGTGGAATGCCGGTGAAGAACTTGGCGGCCATACAGCCGCCCTGGCAAGCGTCAAAGTGGCCGCATGACGCGCAGGCGCCAGCCGATTGAGGCTCGCGAAGTTCGGTAAAGAGTTCGCTCTCCTGCCACACCTTCTTGAAGCCGCCCTCATCCCGGACACTGCCCGCGAGGAAATCGTCATGCAGCACGAAGGGGCAGGCGTACACATCGCCGAGCGGGTCGATGAGGCAGACCACGCGGCCGGCTCCACACAGGTTCAGACCCGGGAGCGCTTCGCCGAGAGCGGAGAGGTGGAAGAAGGAATCACCGGTGAGGACATCGGGTCGATCCAGGAGCCAGTGGTAAAGATCGCGCTGCTGCTGAGCGGTGGGGTGGAGCTCGTGCCAGCTGTCGGCGCCGCGCCCGGCAGGACGGAATCGGGTGAGGCGGAGCTGGGCGCCGAAGCGGTCTGCCATCGCCTTGAACTCGTCGACCTGCGGGATGTTGTGACGAGTCATCACCACAGAGATCTTGAACTCGCCGAACCCCGCTTCGTAGAGGTGTTCCATCGCCGTGACCGCCGTGGCGAATGAACCTTCGCCGCGGATCGCGTCGTTGGTTTCGGCGTCGGCGCCATCGATCGAGATCTGGACGTCGACGTAGTCCATGGTGACGAGCTTCGCGGCAACTTCGGCATCGATCTGCGAGCCGTTGGTCGAGAACTTCACGCCGACGCCATGATCGACGGCGTACTGCACGAGGTGCCAAAAGTCTGGTCGAATCGTGGGCTCGCCGCCGCCGATGTTGATGTAGAAGACCTGCATCCGCTCGAGCTCGTCGATGACTGCTTCGGCCTCGGCCGTGCTGAGCTCGTTCGGGTCGCGTCGCCCGCTTGATGACAGGCAGTGCACACAAGCCAGGTTGCAGGCGTAGGTCAGTTCCCAGGTGAGGCAGATCGGGGCATCAAGGCCCGCCTTCATCTGGTTGGACAAGCCACTCTGTTTCACCGGCGACAACGCGAGATTGTCGGGACCGAGAGTGGGGGGAACTTGCAGATCGGTCATGCGGGTACTCCGTCGTGTGCAACAAGAAAGTCGGACGCAGCGAGCGACGCCAACGCCTTTTCGAACGACGGCCAACGCCGCGGGTCAATTCCGGCTGCGTCGAAGGCAGCTCGGGGGTTTGCGTGATCGTCGAGCGATTCCACCAGCGTGACCAGCTCAGGCGCGCGAAGGAAGTTCAGGCGTCGGTTGCCGTAGTGATACGCCAGCGCCCCGAACGGCTCGGGGCGAAGAGCGACACGCTCATGCAATCGATAACAAGTACCAGCGTCGAATGACACGGACTTAGTAGACGCCGCACATTCCGTCGATGGAGATCTCCTCGACGAGCATTTCTTCTTCGACTAGCACTCCTTCGACGAGCACGGTGGCTTCGACGAGCGCGGCGGCTTCGCTCGAGTCGTCGATCTCGGTCTGGTCGGCGATATCGGTCGGCTCCATGGGGCTCTCCTAGATCAAGCGATCGTGATGATCGAACGCCTTTCTAGCAGCGTCGAGCGTTCAGACCCTCGCGAGGCGAAGGACGGACTCCGCTGGAACCGCCGGAGACCACAGCACCCCTGAGCAAAATGATGGTCCGAACGATCTCGCGATCAGTCTCACTCGTCGCGATTCCGCCGACAAACAAGCGATCGACATCGAGCGTGTCGACCGACAAGTGTTTGAGTCGAGTCCGCGAGCTGAAGCCAATGCCGAAGTCATCCATAGCGGCTTCAACGCAAGTACCAATGACGGCCGGCCGGTCGTGAGACGACGCAGCAGTGACGATGCCAGACGTCGTCACCAAAGATCTCTCAGAGGTGGGCATCTACAAATCAGCGTGCCGCGAGCCGAGGTGATGTTCTCCGCGAAGTCCGGGGCTACGTTGGGCCCGCCGATCTACGAAGGGGAGCCGCATGGAACTCGACATCATGTCTGCATCGATGGAATTGGGGGCGATGCAACGGCACGCCACGCGAATCGAAGCCGCCGGATTCGGCACGATGTGGCTCACGGAGGCGGGCCGGACCGCCTACCTCTCCGCCGCCGCCGCCGGGCTCGCAACCAAATCGCTCGGCATTGGGACCGCAGTCGCCGTGGCATTTCCGCGAAGCCCGATGATTACGGCATCAACCGCATGGGAACTCGCCGACGCGACCAGTGGCCGGTTCACCCTTGGACTCGGCACGCAGATCAAGGCCCACGTCGAACGGCGGTACTCCGCCGAGTACGCGCCGCCGGGTCCTCGGATGAAGGAATACGTTCAATCGATACAGGCGATCTTCCGAGCGTTCCGCGGAGAGGAGAAGCTCGCCTTCGAGGGCGACTTCTACAACTTCTCGCTCCTGCCGGCCCAGTGGTCTCCCGGGCCGATCGACGCACCCAATCCCCCGATATTCGTTTCGGCGGTATTGCCCTGGATGAGCCGAATGGCGGGCGAAGTCTGCGACGGCATCCACATTCATCCGTTCAACTCCGCGGAATACATCATCCAACGGCAGCGGCCCCATGTCGAGGAAGGCATCGCTCGGGCGGGGCGCAGCCTCGCTGATGTCACCTTCGAGATCCCGGTGATGACTCCCGTCGGCGATACCGACGAAGAGCTGGCTGTTACCCGCGAACACGCTCGACAGATGATTGCGTTCTACGGCTCCACCCGCACCTACTCCCCCGTCTTCGAGACGCATGGCTTCGACGGGCTCTCCAACCAACTCCATGCCAAGCAGCGCGAAGGCGATATGGCCGGGATGGTCGGGCTGATCACCGACGAGATCCTCGACCACTACACCGTGTCGGGCTCGTGGTCGACACTGGGTGCGAATCTTGTCGAGCGATACCGCGACGTGGCGCCGACCGCGCGCCTCATGACCTACACCGCGTCGAGCCAACTCAAGAAGCACCCGGACATCCTCGACCGGTGGGCGCAGGTGGCGCGCGACGTAGCGGCTGAGGACTAGTTCTCGGCGTCCATCGCATTCGCCCGCAGCATCTGTATCGGGACAACCTCCATCGCACGTTCGTGGGTGGCGCTCAGCCGAACGGGCGCAGCGGCTCCGGCCAGAGCGGCCTCCAGCCACCGGGCCGCACACACACACCAACCGTCGCCAGGCTTGAGTCCGGCGAACCCCCACTCGGGCCGCGGCGTCGAGAGATCGTTGCCCGACTCCTTGGAGAAGGCTAGAAATTTCTCGGTTACCGTCGCGCAAACGGTGTGTGAACCGAGGTCTTCTTCCGCGGTGTTGCAGCATCCATCGCGAAAGAAACCAGTGACGGGATCGGTTCCACACTCTGCGAGTTCTCCACCAAGGACGTTTCGTGTCATACCCCATGAAAGCACGGGGCTAGATTCCATTGCGTAACCCACCCGAATAGAGATCGAATGCCCCGCTGGAATCGAGCCGTTGTGACAGATGCATCGAGTGGCAGTGGCGCGCTGATTTCCGGCCAGCTCGCGGTCGGTCTACTGCAGGTATTGCCGCTTCGTATTGCCCAGCCGGTGGCGAGCAAGAGTGCGGAGATCAACGGATGAAGCTGCGAATGGGTTCTATTGCCGACGCGGAAGCGATGCTAGCGATCTACAACCGTGAAGTGCTCGAGACCACGGTGACTTTCGACATTGAGCCGCGGACCCTCGAGGAACAGCAGGCTTGGATCGCTGAGCGCGACGGCGCGCTCGGAGTGGTGGTCGCGGAAATCGACGGCGAGATCGCCGGTTTCGCATCATTGTCGCCGTATCGCCCAAGAGCGGCCTACCGCACAACAGTCGAGAACAGCATCTACGTCGCCGAGAGCGCACGCGGAGCTGGTGTCGGCCGCGCCCTCATGGACGAGCTCATCTCTGTCGCGACCACCCGGGGTTTCCACACGATCGTCGCCCACATCGCGGGAGGCCACGAACCGAGCATCGCCCTGCACCACGCCTGCGGCTTTCAGGTGGTCGGCACCCAGCGCGAAGTGGGCCGCAAATTCGGAAAATGGCTCGACGTCGTCGTCATGCAACGAATGCTCACCTAAATCTCAATGTTCTGTAAACGGAAGCTGCACGCATAGGACAGTTTCCGTTCACAGAACATAAAAAGGCGGAAGCCCGGCGAGCGGATCACCGGGCTTCCTGTCACGTGGGCCGAGAAGGATTCGAACCTTCGTAGGCGAAAGCCGACGGGTTTACAGCCCGTTCCCTTTGGCCGCTCGGGCACCGACCCTGGACGGGAAAACACTATCGGGTGTGCTGGCCGGTGCGACCCGCTTTGGCGGTTCCGACGGCAGACTGATCGCTCAGCGGTATCTGCAGATCGGCCTCACTCTGTTGACCGAAGTCGACGTCGCGTCGGGCTGGTCAGCTCGCGGCGGCGGACACCTGGTCGTTCGGCTGAACATCGACCTCAGAGATCAGCTCGGCATCGCGCTCACCGGAGGCCCGGTCACGCAGCTCGACCTGGCCGGCAAATACCGAGCAGTACGCGGTGATCCGGTCAACTTCAATGTCTGACAGGTGGGCAAAACGAAGGTAGGCGACATGATGATTTCCGTCGCGGGCCGAAAGACGAACTGCGGTCGGGCAGTCGAAGCGCAGCGACGAACCATCGACCTGCGGGAGAGCGAACGCGATCCGAACATTCTCCCCGACCTTCAACGCTTTTGACGACACGACATCGATACCAAACGGGGAGACCCCAATCACGCCCATCTTGCCGTCACTGGCCAACACCTTCAGCTCGCTGAACGTGCGGAAGTTTTGTCGCACCTGGCGCCGCTTGAGCGCGGAGCGAGCCTGCAACGACATCACCCATAGCCAGGCCGCAATCGACAGCGAAACCAGCGTGACGAAGTCGCCATGAGGCGGTCGCAGAATTCCCATGCCGAAGACGGCCAGGGTGAGCGCCAGGGTCGCCTGGAGACCAATCAGCAGAATCCGGCGCGCCTTTGCCCAGGGGGCAGGGTCGACGAGGTCCACATTGAGCGGCCGCCTGCGCAAGGCGAGAATCGCAACACGAAGGTCGGTTGCTAAGAGGCGGAGATCGTTGCTCATCCAAGGCAGGAAGCCGATCGCGGCCTGAGCGGAACGGCGGTAGAGCACCGATGACGCCATCCACGCGCCCCAAAGCGGCACGAGCACAGCGGCATGGGCAACGAGTGGGAGCGACGAGGTGAAGAGAACAGAGAAGAGCAGGCCAATGAGCACGAGGCGCTGGATGCTGCGGCCAACGTGGAGATCAGCAGAGCGATAGATCCGTCGGCTGAGTCGCGTTGCGTGCTCGTTGCAACGAGGCGCTTCCTTGTCGACTAGCACCGAGAGGCGCTCGTGAAGATCGCGGGCCCAGCGATGCAAATGGCGATCGTCATTCCACGGAGCGAGGCGACGACCGACCAGCACCGGGACGTCGGTGATCTTCCACCCGACCGCCTGGAGACGAATGCCAGTCGAGATCGTCACGTCTTCGCGACCACGGCTCATCCCGTCGATTTCCTGGACGGCGCTTCGACGAAATGCTGCCATACCCGGCCACCAGGGAAGGGCGCCAGCGTCAACAAGCTTCGCGGCCATGAGTTCGTCTCGGCGACGACGTTCGCCGTACCCACCAAAGTCGACCGAGTGTTCCGCGTTGGTGTTCTCGACGCGACAAGCAACAACGCCCACTTCGGGGTCGTCGAAGGCCGCTGCCGTGACCTCGAGAATATCGGGCATCACCACGACGTCGGCCGGCATCAACAGCGCAAATAGCGAGGTGCATTCCTCGATGGCCTGGTCAATCAAGATGCCAAGATCCGGAACAGCACCACCAACAACTCGTTTGAGATCGAGCCGTTCCGCGAGCTCAGCGACGTCGGGACGGTCATCACGGTCGATGATCAGAAGATCGTTGTACCCCCGGACGAGGCGAGCTGAGAGAAGGGCCGCACGCACCTCGCTTGCCGGTTCGTCGGTCACGACAATGATCACGTCGCCGTCGGGGCCACCGTCATCTCCGGCGTGCGCGTAGGCGGGCGAACCGCTGCGAGCAGCAAGAAGAACATGACAGGGTTCGCGCCTTCTCACGTGAAGACGAGTCGCCAGGTCAACTACAACACGCCAGTGAAGATCACCGAGAGTCGCAAAATGGACATGGCCCTCGGATCGGCACGGGGGCGAGAGATATGAGGGCGAACTCTTCCTCCGCGGCGTGAAGAAATGCCCGATGGAGTACAGGTGTTTCGCCGAGGTGAACGCCTACCTGAACCGCCTCGCCGTGGAAGTCGAGGCAGAAGTCGAACAGGCTCGACGGCACGGTCATCGACCTCGGTCGCGATGTTGCCACGCGTCTCTTACAGAGTCAGCGGCTGGTGGCTGAGCTCATGCGGTGCCAAGCGTCCTGACTTCCGGTCGCGGATCCGTCGCTGGTTTGGTACGTTCCGGAGATGCCGAGCTTTGACGTGGTTTCCGAAGTAGACGAACAAGAAGTCCGCAACGCGGTCGATCAGGCCGCCCGCGAGGTTGTCCAGCGATTCGACTTCAAGAACACCGACTCCTCGATTGAACTCGGCGAGGACGTCATCAATATGGCGTCCAACAGCGAAGACCGGCTGGGGGCCCTTCGCCAAGTCCTTGAAGAAAAGCTCGTGAAGCGCAAGGTCAGTTTGAAGGTGCTCGACTACGGCAATATCGAGCCCGCCTCCGGCGCAAGCGTCCGCCAGACCGCAACCCTGCAGGCCGGAGTCAATTCAGAGAAGGCCAGAGAGCTGAACAAGTTCATCAAGAGCCTCGGCATCAAGGGCATCCAGTCGGCAACCCAAGGCGACCAGCTCCGGATCACCGGAAAGAAGCGCGATCAGCTTCAGGAAGTGATCGCCGTACTACGCGAAGGCGACTTCGGTCTCCCGCTGCAATTCAATAACTTCCGCGACTAGTTGTACTTGGCCGACTTGATCGCCAACTGGTCGCTGAGCCAATACGACCCGCCGACCATGACCATGCCGATGAAGAGGCCGATCACAAGGCCGCCGGTGCCACCGGTCGCGCCGCCGGCAACGCCACCCCGAAATACCGGGTCAAGGAAGCTGGTAGGTGACAGTTCCCTCGTCGTAGTACCCCGAGTGCACGTAGACCGCAGGAATCCCAGCCCGGCCGTACATCACGAGGTTCCGCAGCTCGTCTTCGTGCGCGACTTTGACGTCGCCGCCCAGCGTTTGAATACGCGCGAGCTCTTCACCCTTGAGCTCGTGCGACGGTCGCTCGTCGCCCGATGGACGAAAGATCGCAAGGTCGATACTGAACCCGTGGCGGGCGAGCCACTCCAGCGACCCTTCTCGCCGTTCAATGGGACGGGCGGTGACGAGCACGACGCAATGGTCCTGCCGATAACGCGCCACCTCACGCTGTCCGAACGCAACCGGCTCATCAAGATGAGCAAGATCACCGAACGCAATCCAGTCGGGAGGGCTGGCCCGCAAGAACTCTTGGCGATGGGTAGCATCGGAGAGCACGCCGTCCATATCGAAAATGGCGACAGGCAACTCAAACCCGCGGTCGGTGACCTGGACCCAGTGGGGAAACTCCACTAGTCGTCGTCGCCCTCGGCCGCGCCATCGCGGATCGCCGCGACAACACCCGGGTCGGCGAGTGTGGTGGTGTCACCGAGGTCTCGACCGTCAGCAACATCACGCAGCAGTCGCCGCATGATCTTGCCGGAGCGCGTCTTCGGCAGATCCGGCACCAGGAAGACGGCCTTTGGGCGCGCCGTCGGTCCGAGCTTCTTGGCCACGTGTTTGCGAATCTCTTCGCCCAGCTCGGCCGATGCCGTGGCGGTGCCTCGCAGAATCACATAACCGACGATTGCTTGACCCGTGATCTCGTCGGTGGCGCCAACAACGGCCGCTTCGGCGACGGCCGGGTGATCAACCAGCGCGCTCTCGACCTCGGCGGTGGAGATGCGGTGACCGGAGACGTTCATCACGTCGTCGACGCGGCCGAGCAGCCAGATGTAGCCGTCCTCATCAACCCGCGCCCCATCCCCCGCGAAGTATTTGCCCTCATAGGTGGACCAGTAGGTCTCCCGGTACCGCTCCTCATCGCCCCAGATACCGCGCAGCATCGCAGGCCACGGCTTTGTGATGGTGAGGTAGCCGCCGCCTTCGGTGACGGCATTTCCGTCGTCATCAACGACCTCGGCGGTGACACCCGGGATCGTGTTCGTGGCAGTGCCCGGCTTCGTCGTGGTGACACCGGGAAGCGGCGTGATCATGTGGCCCCCGGTTTCGGTCTGCCACCACGTGTCGACGATCGGGGCCGACTCGGCGCCGATGTTGCGGTGATACCACATCCAGGCTTCGGGGTTGATGGGCTCACCCACCGTGCCGAGCACACGAAGCGTCGAAAGGTCGCGGCCTGCGGGCCATTCGTCGCCCCACTTCATGAAGGTACGAATAGCGGTCGGCGCGGTGTAGAGCTGGGTGACGCCGTAACGCTCGACGATGTCCCAGAGACGGTCTTTCTTCCAGTCGGCACGGTCGCCCTCGCGCTCCTCGGGACGAGGTGTGTCCGGTGTGCCCTCGTACATGACTGACGTGCAACCGTTGGCGAGCGGGCCGTAGACGATGTAGCTGTGGCCGGTGACCCAACCAATGTCGGCGGCGCACCAGTAGACGTCGGTGTCGGGCTTCAGGTCGAACACATACTTGTGGGTGAAGGCCACCTGCGTGAGGTAGCCGCCCGTCGTGTGCATGATCCCCTTGGGCTTCGCGGTCGTGCCCGAGGTGTAGAGGAGATAGAGCAGCTGCTCGCTATCCATGGGCTCGGCCGGACAGTGCGACTCGGCCGCGGCCATGAGGTCGTGCCACCAGTGATCGCGGCCGTCGACCATGGTTGGCGCCGTGCCACAGCGGTCGACGACGACGACGTTTTCGACCGAAGGCGCACCCGATTCGAGCGCTTCATCGACGTTGGGCTTCAATGCCGAAGGGTCGCCGCGGCGGTATCCGGCGTCGGCGGTGACGATCAGCTTCGCGTCGGCGTCAACACAACGGTCGGTGATTGCGTCGGGCGAGAATCCACCGAAGATCACCGAGTGGGCGACACCGATGCGGGTGCAGGCAAGCATCGCCACGGGGAGCTCGGGGATCATCGGCATATAGATCGCGATGCGATCGCCCTTCTTCAGGCCCAGACCCTTCATCACGTTGGCGAAGCGTTCGACGTCGGCGAGGAGCTCGGCATAGGTGATCGTGTGGGTATCGCCCGGCTCACCCTCGAAGTGGTACGCCACCTTGTCGCCCTTACCCGCGTTGACGTGGCGATCCAGGCAGTTCTCGCTGACGTTCAGTTCGCCACCGATGAACCACTTCGCAAAGGGAAGCTCCCACTCGAGTGTGGCGTCGAAGTCCTTCGACCATGTCAACAGCTCACGAGCTTGGCGGGCCCAAAACGCCTCGTAGTCGGCCTCGGCCTCTTCGTAGAGCGCACGATCGTTGGCCAGCGCCGCTGCCGCGAACTCCGGAGCGGGCGGAAAGGTGCGTCCTTCGCTCTCGTAGACCTCGATCGAACCTTCAGCCATTGTGACTCCTCGGATAAGCGCGGACCTGCGAGCTTACCAATACGACCTTCACCGGTCCTTCTGAGCGGCATTCAAAACTTGCGACTTAGCCTCGTTTCACAACTTTCGACCGGTTGTGGCGTCAGTAGCATTTACCGGGTCACGTTGGGGCTGAGCGACACCGACAACTACTACGGCGCGGTTATCAACGAGGTCGTCACATTCGTTTTCATGCCCTCGCCGTGTTCTTCGTCCTGAAGGCGTACAACGCATCCAAGGCCAACGGAGAAGAGGCAGACAGCGGTTGTTTGGGGCCGTTGTTTGCCGTTTTCCTGCCAATCCACCATCCCGTGCCGATAGAGGAACGTGTCTCGTCCCCTCCCCGCGCCCGCTCGTGCTGCCCTCGTTGCGGTGCTTCTCGCGGTCGGATGGAGGATGCTCGATTTGGCACCAGATTTCGACTTCAGTCGTTACCTACGCGTTGGCGAAGTTACCTCGGCCCGCCCCTTTGTGGAGGCCGACATCCCCGACCCTCACCTCGCCTCCGGGTGGGGCCACGACGGCCAAGCGAACTATGTGCTGTCGCAGGTGTTTCCGAATCTCGCTGACGCCGAAGGGCACCTCGATTCGGTGACCTACCGAAGCCGTCGCATCGTGTACCCGGCACTCACCGCTTGGCTCCCCGACGGCCAACCAACATTGATCGGAATGTGGGTGCTCAATCTGATCGCCACCGGCCTCGCCGCCGCCGCGATCGGCGCGCTCGCGGTTCGCCACAACGCTTCCTGGATCGCCGGCGCGACAGTCGGATTGACCCTGGCTTTTCTCGCCAGCATGGTCATCGACCTTGGTGATGCCCTCGGACTCGCCCTCGCCGCAGGTGGTCTCTACTTCTGGCGCAAGGATCGCGGCACCGCCGCGGCCATCGTGTTGTTCTCCCTGGCGGCGCTCACCCGCGAAACGACACTGCTGATTCCTGCCGCGGCCTTCTTGGCCGAGGGGATCGGCCGACGACGGTTCCGTCTCATACCGCCGGCGATCATCGCGGCATGGATCGTCGTGCTCGACATCACTATCGGCGATCCCGGAAAGTCTTCAGCCCAATTCCGGCGACCCTTTGCCGGCTGGGTTGATCAAGGCATCGCCACACCGGAGATCCTGGTCGCATCCATCCTCGGTGTCGCGTCGCTCTGGCTCGGCGCTCGACTCTGGAATGTCGACCGAACCTGGGCACTCATTGTTCTCTTCGACCTGGCTGTCCTGATTGCCGTCGATCGAGCGGTGCTGTTCAACACTCTGAACCTCACCCGCGTGATCCCGTGGGTCATCCCGCTCGCAGCGATCGTGCTCTCTCGCGACCGGCAAGCCGAGTCAGCCGACAAAGATGGCCTCGACGGTGAACGCCACACCATGGTCGAGGGTCTTGTGGACCGGACCGCGCTGCGCCACGCCTGACAACAGCAGCTCATGAGGATTCGGACCAGCATCGGTGCCGCCGAGATCCGTGGGCTCGTCGGCGGGCCAAACGTGGTCGCCGGCACGAAGCTCGACAGCAAATCCGGTGGTGAGGTCAGCAGTGATGGTGGTCATGGGCGGCAGCGTAGGGAAAGCTGGCGACATATGTCAGCAGCAGCCACCTATAAGCGCGACGGTCACGTCGCCACCATCACCTACAACCGTCCCGAGGCGCTCAACGCAGTCAACGGCGAGATGCGGGAGGCGCTCGACGCGGCGTGGACTCAATTTCGCGAGGACGAAGACGCGTGGGTTGGCATCGTGACCGGCGCCGGCCGAGCCTTCTGCGCCGGCGCAGACCTCAACGACGGGAAGGGATCCGTCGGCACGTGGCCCGGGTCTTTCTGGGAGTGGCCGACGATCACGACCTTCGAATCCGGCATGGAGATCTGGAAGCCGACGATCGCGGCTGTGAACGGTCCATGTATTGGCTACGGCCTCACGGCGGTCCTTGCCTGCGACTTTGTTCTCGCCAGCGAGCGAGCGACCTTCGGTTATCCCGAGGTAACGATCGGTGTCGCGACAATTGTTGGCGCCCTCCGCCTGCCGTCCCATGTTGCGATGCCGGATGCGCTCGAACTCCTTCTCACCGGTGACTCGATCGACGCCGATCACGCCCGCGAAATCGGACTCGCTTGGCGCGTTCACGAGCACGATGCGCTCCTCCCGGAAGCGCAACAACTTGCGGAGCGATTGTGCCAGGGCGCGCCCCTCGCGGTTCGGGCCACCAACGAGATGGCCCATCGTGGACAGAAGCTGCCCTGGACTGATGCCGTCCGTATGGGCGAAGCGATGCGCCGTGTGGTGGGCCAAAGCGAAGACTCCGCCGAAGGCGGGATGGCTCGTCGCGAGAAGCGATCGCCGGAATGGAAAGGCCGCTAGAACACCGGCAGTAGAACCGTAAAGGTCGTCCCGCGTCCTTCTTCGGAGCTGAAACGTAGATCGCCGGCCCACATTCGAACATTACGACGGGACGCCGCGAGACCGATGCCGTTGCCGTCTTCCTTGGCGGTGAAGTGGGGTTCGAACACGCGATCTTCGAAGGCCACGGGGATGCCGCAGCCGTTGTCGATGACGTTGATCGCGATGTGTTCGCCGGCCCGGCCACCTTCGTGAATATCGTCCTCGTCAATGACGACGGCTGTGACTTCAATCCGGATTTTGCCGCGGGGTTCAACGGCGTCACGGGCATTGACCACGAGGTTGGTCACGACGCGCTCAACGCCCGAACGGTCGGCGACGGCGCTGAGGCCTTGGGAGCGATCGTCGAAGGTGAGGTCGGCCTGGTGATCCATGAGCACGCGAAGCATATTGGTGAGACCGCCGACGAGCGGACCGATCTCGAGCGGCTGCACCCGGCCCCGGCTCGGGTTCGGGCGACTCATCGCCATCAGATCCTCGGCGATATTGCAGGCCCGGTCGATGGCTTCTTCGGCGGCTTGCACCCGTACACCTTCGACGGTGGCGGGATCAAGCATGCTTAGCTGCATACCAATCGAGGCCAGCAGGTTGTGTAGATCGTGAGCGGCGCTTCCCACCACACCGGCAACCGAGCCGAGCGCGGCACCTTCAACGAGCATGTCATCTACGGCGCGACGGTCGGTCACATCTTCGAGCGTGCCGGCCATGCCGCACGAGCCTCCGTCCGACGACGGTCGACTCATCGTCAATCGAAGTCTGCGAGTGTCGGGGCTCGTTCGAGTAGACAGCTCTGTGACGAGTGCTGAGGAGCCGTCCCAGAGGGCAAGCTCGCTCCGGACACGAACCACATCGGCGGCGTCGAACAGTTCCATCCAGCCGTTGCCGTGGAGTGACTCCGGTTCGACGCCGAGGTCGGCGGCGATCCGCGCATTTACGTAGCTCCACTTATTGTCGAGGTCGGCGAGGAAGATGCCGATCGGCGCCATTTCGACCAGCGCATTGAAGATGGCCTGGTTGGCTTCCTTCTCGGCTTCCACCTTTCGGCGGCTGGTGACCTCGCGAGCGTTGAGCACAACGCCGCGGATGATCGGGTCCGATCGATAATCAGTGAAGAGGGCCTCCACGATGGTCCATTCGCCATCACGGCCAAGCAAGCGCATGTCCAATGGGCCTTGCGTCACTCCGGGTTTTTCGAGGGCAACAGAGAAGAGGTCCCGCATCGCCCCCAAGTCGTCGGGATGCACATAGGACATCCAGTCCTCTTGGAGAACGGCGCTCGACCATTGCAGGATCGTGGCAACGGTGGGCGTGATGTAGTCGATCGTGCCTCGTTCGTCGAGAATCGCAATTATGTCGCCGGCGCTCGACACGATCGAGAGAAGTCGACGTTCGCTCTGACTGAGACGGCGCTTCGCTGAAACGCGACTCGTCACGTCTCGAACGGTTGTGGCAATACCTTCCACCCCGGGACGATCGAGAAGGCTTGTTGCAACGTTCTCTACCCATCGCCACGTGCCATCCGCGTGCCGGGCTCGAAACTGGAGGCGCCGGCGACCGCCGATCTCTTCGACAAGTTCTTGGAAGACTTGCTGCGAACGGTCAACGTCGTCGGGGTGGACATGGGTCCACGTCGCCACGTTGAGGGACTCAGAGGGTTCGTAGCCGAGAACACTGCGTACCGACTCCGACACCCAGATCATCTGTTCGTTGGCATCGGAAAGCACATGGAATTCACCGGCGTGGTCGAGGGTGGCAGCCGTAATCGCAGACGGCACGATGGAAGCGCGGGGCGCTTCGTCTCTCGTTGCTTCTCCGGGTTCATTCATCGGTTCCACTACTTTGGTCCCATCTCGATCTACCGCTGACACCAGCGTTCCCGTCGGCAGAAACCCCGACGGGCCAAGGGTTTCGGAAGAGTAATTAGGCCCTACAGGCCATGGGACCAATGACCCAGGTCACAAATTTGCGAGCATGCATCTCACTTAACGTGGTTCACAGTTCAACTTCCTCTCATGGGGCCGACAGGTCCCTCAGATAAACGCGGATCCCTTGTGTGACACACGCTGGAAGGAACAGGCGAGATGACAATCAAGATCTTTCTCCTCGATGACCATGAGATGGTGCGTCGAGGGCTGCGAGACATCCTCTCGGCTGAGGACGACTTCGAAGTTGTCGGTGAGGCGGCGACCGTGACCGAAGGCGTGAAGGGCATCCTTGAGATGCGGCCTGACGTGGCACTGGTTGACGTCGTTCTTCCCGACGGAAACGGCGTCGAGGTGTGCGAGGCGCTCAGCCAACACGCCCCCAGCGTCAAAATCCTTGTGCTCACATCATTCTCTGATGACGACACCTTGTTCGCGGCCATCAACGCAGGCGCCGCGGGTTATGTCCTCAAACGAGTCGGCTCTGATGAGCCGATCAAGTCAGTTCGTGGCGTCTTCGCCGGCCAATCACTGGTCGACCCTCGCCTCACTGATCGCATGTTCGACCGACTTCGTTCCGGGCAATCCGATGACGAAGAACGCCTTGCCGAGCTCAACGACCGGGAACGTGGACTCCTGGAACTTGTCGCCGAGGGCCTCACCAATCGTCAGATTGGCGATCGAATCCATCTCTCAGAGAAGACGGTCAAGAACTATGTGTCGACCATGCTGAAGAAACTCAGGATGGACACCCGCACCGAAGCTGCCGTCTTTGCGACTCGACTCGCGGGAAAGCGTTCGATAGAAGCTTTGGCCGACCGGGGCGGCTGAGTCCGGTTTGGCTACTCGCCGAAGATCTGCGGGTACATGGCTTTTGTGGCCTGACTCATCATGTCGACGCGCTCAGCGCGCGGCACGGTGGTGACGAACTCGAGTGAGGCATCGCCGAGCCAACGGCCACCCTCCGGAAGCGCATCGAGAGCGCCGCTCACAACCGTCCTCGGATCCGCCGGAGGCGCCATCATCCGCGAATAGTCCGCCCCGTTGTCCCGGAAGGCAGGCGTTTCCATGCTTGGAGCGATGACCGCCTGCGTTTGCACGCCGGAGTCGCGGATCTCCCAGCCGATCGCCTCGACGAGATTCACCGTAAAGGCTTTTGTGGCGCTGTAGAGGCCGACTCCTGCCGTACCCGCGAGCGCCGACCCCGAACTGGTCACGACGAAACCGCCACGTCCACGCTCGACCATGGCTGGCAACGACCACGCCGCAAGATCGACAACCGCTTGGGCATTCACGCCCATCGTGAGGGACCGCTCGACCGGCGTCATGTCGAGGAAGTTCTTCACATGACTCACGCCCGCGTTCGCCACCGCCAGTCCGATCTCGAGATCGCTGACTACGACCTGGAGCGCTTCCGTCCAACCCGGATCAGTCACGTCGACGATGAGTGATCGTGTCTCACCGGGGAGAGCGGCGGCGACTTCTTCCACGCTCTCGTCACGGTCGACCATCACGACGCCAACACCGCGTTCATGCAATTCCTGCGTGAAGGCCAGGCCTACACCCATCGCCGCGCCGGTGACAACCGCCCACGGTCCGTAATGGTCAGAGAAGTTCGTTGCCATGAATGGCGAGCTTAGCTGCGCCCTCACTCCTGGCTTTCGGAGGACGTGGGGTTTGGGTGGGATGCGTTTGGAGACCTCATAGTTCTCGCGCCCCTGACCAAGGACCAATCCAAACAAGGCCAGCCCTCGCTGGATTTTGCAGTTAGTACGATCGAGGTCGACCTTCGGGTCGGGTTCAGCCCCCGTCTGGCCGGTAGGAAGGCACTGTTGCGTTGGCGGATCGGGGCCCAACAGCGAGCGTCTTCGGATGAAAACTTCTAGCGCTGCAGAGTCCGCTTCGTTTGCCGGGTACCGGTTCCCGCCAGAGGTGATGTTGCTGGCCGTGCGCTGGTACCTCCGCTACGAACTGTCGTACCGCGACGTCGAGAAACTCCTAGCCGAGCAAGGAATCGAGGTCGATCACGTCACCATCTACCGCCGGGTCCAACGCTTCACACCAATACTGATCGACGCGGCCCGGCCATGCCGACACGCGGTCGGTAACCGGTGGTTCGTGGACGAGACCTACATCAAGGTCACCGGTAAGTGGCGGTACGTCTACCGGGCGGTCGATCAGCACAGTCAAGTCATCGATGTGTACGTGTCGAAGCGACGCAACACTACGGCGGCGCGACGGTTCTTCGACACGGTCTTGGGTGCGCACGGCCGGCCCGCCGAGATCACCACCGATCTGGCCGCTCCTCTGCCGCGGGTAGTCGACGAGGTCCTGTTCGACGTCGCCCATGACACCGAGCAGTACGCCAACAACCGCGTCGAAACCGACCATGGCCGGCTCAAAGCCCGGCTACGACCGACGCGCGGACTGAAACGCGACCGGACTGCGTCGGCAGTGATCCGCGGTCACGCGTTCATCCAGAACCTGCGGCGCGGCCACTACGAACTCGGCGTCAACGCCTTGAACCAGCATCTACGAGTCGCGGCAGATTTCGATGAACTCGCCGAAGCAACCTGACCCCGCGACCGCAGTTCGGCCCCATCAACGCGCCCCCCGACCGAACAACGCAACAGTGCCCTACGTCGCACCGATCAGAACTCACGAGCCACCGAAGAGATCACGGACGACATCTTTGACCGCATCAACCAGCGAACCGCCGTGCTCTGACGCCGCAACGACGCTCTACTTGATTGCCAGCGGATTCACCGGAGAACCGGTCCCGCCGGTGATCGGCAGTGCCTGCGCAGTCACCAGGAACTCATAGACACCGTCGGCCGCACAGTCTCGAGCGAGGTCCTCCAAGAACCAGAACTCACCCAGATGGATTCCCAGATTCACGAGGGCCAGCATGTGGAAAGGCACGTAGTAGCCCTTGAGATGTCCGGTTGCCTCGACCATCGAGTTGTCCGCCGCCACCGCAGCGACCCGTCGAGAATCGAAGAGTTCGGCGGTCTCGTAGTGGAGCCCGGGCTCACGCCCATGGAAGCGCGACCAGTCGGTGAAACCATCTGTCGTCCCCATCTGCCCGGTCCGCACGATGACGATGTCGCCCTCTCCGAAACGTAGGCCCTGCGCCTCCTCGGCGGCGAGCAAGTCCGCTGTCGTGATCGGATAGCCAGGTTCCAAGCAGTCGACACCTTTGAGGGCAGCGATGTCGAGCAATACACCACGCGACACGAACTCGGCGTGCACCTTGTCGATGCCGTTGCGCGCAGCACCCCGCGAGGTCACCTCGGTCGCGGCGAACCCGTTGTACATCTGCCCGCCGTAGAAGATATGGCAGAGTGCATCCCACTGGGTCCCGCCTTGGACGGCAAGCCCGATGAAGTCGTCGGTGTAACCGGCGTCGCCGCCGAGCGGAAAGATGGCCGGGTCGCAGCCCGTTGCAGTCATGAAGTGCTGTGGGTTCTCGCGGCCGCCCGCACCCTGCTGCGGGCCCTGCCCTCCGGTGAATGGAGCACAGAGCGAGAAGGTTTCGCCTTTGCTGACCAGACGCGCCGCTGCGGCGCGGGCGGCCGGCGTGATGTAGTTCAGCGCGCCGCGCTCGTCCTCGGGACCCCACTTGCCCCAGTTGCTGAGTCGACTCAGCAACTCCTCGAAATCTGACATGGCTATCTCCTCAACTGACTGCGAGCGATGGGCCCTCGACGACGGCCTGCAAAACCGTCGCCATCCAGTCGGGAACCTCCGGGCCTCCGAAGTTCACCGTACCGGCGGGTGCTGGATGGTTCCTCAACCCCAACCATCCTTCACCAACACAGAGTTCGGCCCCGGAGAGAGCCTCGGTGTCGGGCCCCACCACGAGGTGACCGATCAACTCCGCGACCAACTCGTGGTCGTCGTCAATCTCATTGCTGATCACGACGGCCGACACGAGATCGTCGGTGGCGCCACGGGACGCTCGCGACAGCTGTGCCGCGGCCTGGGCGCGGCTACGACCACCGGGGGTCGTCGCTTCGACGAGCGCCACGAGGCGAAGCGGCCGACCGTTGGACAAGCTGTAATCGGCGGCTGCTCTCATCCATGCTGCATCTTCGAGGATTTCCGTGGGCAGATCACCATGGTCGACCAGCACCTGCTGCCACACAGGGCCCGAGAACCCCGTTTCGGTGGCAGACCCCGAACCCGCCAGGGCAATCACAACCGCATCGAAGTGTCCGGCCTGTTCAGCGGCTCGCTGCAGTTGCTCGGTCGTCGCCGAGATCCCTCGAGCGGGCGCGGAGATGGAAGTGCAATCCGCGCCCCGAGCCTTCAGCACCGAGACCAGCTGCCGAGCGCGTTGTTCATCATCAGCGACAATGCAGACCGACGCGCTACTGGTGGGCACGACTCCACTCGCGACGCCGTCGAAAGCCTTAACGAACCGAGCCGCACTCCCACTGGCGGTGGCCTGACCGGTCTCAGCCGATACCAAGGCTCCGGGGACGACCTCCGCGAGCAGTTCGGCAGCCGCACCGGCGGAGGTGCTTCGGACGACTTCGATCAGCCGTGGTTCCGCAATCAACGCCAGTTCCGCTCCTGCCGAGAACAGCACTCGCCCGTTACACCACGAAAGTTCGTCGCCGGCCAGGTAGGCCCCGATCGGTCCGAGCTTGTCCGGCGTCGGGAACCCGGTGAGCGTCACTCCGCCGGTCGGCTGTCGCCGAGAGGTTCGATCGGGCGCGGCGCGACGCAGGCTCTCGGTGACCATCCGGGTCGCCGCGATCGGCGAGAGCGCATTAATGGTGACACCGGCCGGTGCGACCTTTCCCAGTTGCCAGGTGAGGGCGGCCACAGCCCGCTTGGCACAGCCGTAGGCGCCGGCATTCGCCGGCCGCCAGCCCGACCCCGATGTCACACCGACGATTCGGCCGTGGCCGGCGGCGGCCATGATCGGCAGCGCCGCCCGCAACACGGTGAGATAGCCCTCGAGGTGGACGGCCAGGACCGCCTCCCAATCCGGTTGGGTACCGGTGGTGAAGCTTGTCGGCCGGGAGATCCCAGCAACATTCACCACGGCATCCACCGCGCCGAACTCGGCGACAAGCTCTTCGAAGAGCCCGGTGACCGCGCCGGCGTCTGTCACCGACATGTTCGCGGCCCGGGCGCTCCCGCCCGAATCGATGATCCGTTCCGCGGTCGCCGGGCCGGTCGCCGTGGAAGGCGCTGAGCCGTCGAGCGACACGTTGGCGTCGAGCGTCACGACGAACGCTCCCTCGCTCCCGAGTTTGTCGGCGATCGCCGCGCCGATGCCTGTCGCCGCCCCCGTGACAACGACCAATCGGCGATCCGTCGGATTGCTCATCGCTCGGCTGGCACCGCGTGGACTTCGAAGCCGGCGAAATCCCCCGCGTTGCGCCAATCGGCCAGTAGCTGTCGATAGCCGAAGAAGTCGCCGAAACCGCCGCCCCAGTTGCCATCGCGGGGTCGCATGTCTTCGGGGCGTCCTTCGTTGTTGATTCGGGACGGCGTGCAATCCGCCATCGCCGCGGTGCCGTCGATCCAGGTGTCGATGATGCTCTGGCACCACGCGTTCTCGGCCTCGGGGGTGACGTCGCACCACTCCACGTTTTGGTCCTTGAGCAGAGCCACCGTCTGGGCGATGTGCTCGGCCCCTTCCATGGCGAGGTGGGTGTAGTTGACGGTCACAACCGCCTGCTGTCCAGGCGCGGGCATGATGAACATGTTGGGGAACCCGCTGGAGGCCATGCCCCAGAGACTGGCCGAACCGTCGGCCCACTTCTCGGCGAGGGTCACGCCTCCGCTGCCGATCACGTTGTGGTTGACCCGTCTCGGCAGCGGTGTCATCTCCGCTTCGAATCCGGTGGCATAGATGATGCAGTCGAGTTCCAACTCCTCACCGTTGACGAGCACACCGCGGTCTGTCACCCGCTCGATTCCCCCCGAGCAGTCGATCAGGGTGACGTTGGGATTGTTGAACGCCTGGAGAAATTCGTCGTGGAAGAGTGGACGCTTGCACATGTAACGGAAGTACGGCTTCAGAGCGGCGGCCGTGTCGGCATCATGAACCAGATCGCCGACGCGGGTCCGGTGCTCTTCCATGATCTCGAAGTCGACCTCTTCGATCCGCTGCCCATACTCCCGGGGTGACCAGGAGGGGTCCCGTTGTAGACGACGGGTCCGGGCGAAGTCACGGGTCCAGCCGTCGTCGACCAGGTCCGCCTCGACCGGCAGGCCGAGAATGACAGCCTGAAAGTTATCCATACGTTTCTTCTGCCAGCCCGGCTCGAGTGTCTCGCAGAAATCGGGCGGGGTCGGACAATCACCGCGCACGCCAATGGCATTCGGTGTGCGCTGAAGGACGTAGACCTGCTTCGCGGACTCAGACAGCGGCCGAAGGGATTGGATGGCCGATGCCCCGGTACCGATCACCCCGACGGTCTTGCCCTCCAGCTTGTGCAGCTTCTCCTTCTGCCCGCCGCCGGTGTATTCGTAGTCCCAGCGCGCTGTGTGAAACGAACGCCCCACGAAATCCGCCATACCGGGGATGGTCGGCAACTTCATCAGGTTCAAAATCCCGGTGGCCAATACGAGATGTCGAGCGCGGATGGTGTCGCCTCGGTCGGTGCGGATCACCCAGCGGGCCAACTCCTCGTCCCACGTACTTGACTCGGACCGAGTGTGCAGCCTTGCCTCGCCGGCGAGGTCGTACTTGCCGACGATCGCCAGAAGGTGTTGCCTGATCTCCTCGCCGGAAACGTATTTCCGCGTGGGCATGTAGTCGAGCTCTTCGAGCATCGGCAGATAGATGTAGGACTCGACGTCGCACATCAACTCTGGGTACCGATTCCAATACCAGGTGCCGCCGAAACCCCCTGCCTCGTCGATCATGCAGATGTTCTCGACCCCGGCCAGGCGTAACTGTGCGCCAACACAGATGCCGGCCAACCCGGCTCCGATGATGACGACATCGGCATCTTCGTCAACCGCCGGCCGCTCCAAAAACGGGGTGAAGGGGTCATCTCGATAGTTGGCGAACTCGTCGCCCCCGGCGAGATCGCGGATGTCGGCGCGGCCTTCCCAGAGCCGCTTGTCTCGCTCGGCCAGGTACTTCGCCCGCACGGCGTCGCGATCAAACACTCCGCTTCCGAACGGACCGTCGTTCTCGTCGATCGTCTCGGTCATGTCATTGGCTTTCTGCTCGGGCGATTGTGGCGAAATAGTCAAAGTCTGAGGACAGCTGCTCGGCCCGAGCCTCGACAAACGACCGGCCTCGTGGGTGGGTGAGGATGTGGATGCGGTTCGCCTCGATCGCGGCGACGACGAACTTGCCGACATCTTCTTGAGCCATGACCAACGCGATAACCCAGATTCTCCGAATCCCGCTATTCCCCCTGTAGCTGCGCCATGATTGCACAAAGGTGACACCATCGTTAGATTCGGCGCCCACCCTCCCGGGCACACGCGTCGAAACAACGTCGTACGGTCCTGCCGGCACTGTTGCGTTGGCGGATCGGGGCCCAACAGCGAGCGTCTTCGGATGAACACCTCTAGCGCTGCAGAGTCCGCTTCGTTTGCCGGGTACCGGTTCCCGCCAGAGGTGATGTTGCTGGCCGTGCGCTGGTACCTCCACTACCAACCCGACCGGCGCCTGGACCACCCAAGCCGCCCGCAACCTGTTCCTCCGCCACGCCAACCAGCTCGCCGATTCACGAGCTCTCGTTCGCGATCGAGGCAGCCAATTCATCGACACCTTCGACGAGATCTTCCGAACCGAAGGCCTCAAGATCCTCAAGAGCCCGGTCCGAACGCCTGTGGCCAACACGTTCGCCGAACGATGGACCGGAACCATCCGTCGCGAACTCCTCGACCGGACCATCATCTGGAACCAACAACAACTCGAACAGCTCGTCGTCGGCTACACCGACCACTACAACGAGCACCGACCCCACCGCTCACTCAACCAACGACCACCACTGGCTGCCGAGACGACGCCGCCAGTGCAGGGGCGTCACCTTCAGGTCGTGAAATCAACCCGCTACAACGGCATCATCAACGAATATCAAAACGCAGCCTGAACAGGCACGACGCAAAACTCGGCCCCCACAGGTACTGCAGCGTCGAACGCGGCGGCGATTCGCAGGTGCGGGTGTGGGGTTTCGGTTCCGAGTTCGTAGTGGCCTCGGCGCAGGTTCTCGATGAGGGCGTGACCTCGGATCACCACCGAAGCTGTTCGGTCAGTTTTGAGGCCTCGCATCGGTCTGAGCCTGGCCTTGAGTCGACCGTGGTCGCACTCGACCCGGTTGTTGGCGTACTGGTCGGTGTTGTGAAACGCGTCCGGGATCAACTCCTCGATCACGGTCTCCAACGCTTGAGCGAGATCAGTGATCACCTCGTCTGGTTCACCATGCACGACCAATGCTGTGGTGAAGAACCTGCGAGCGGCTGCGATGTTGCGCCGCGGAGAGACGAACACGTCGATGACCTGGCCCAGCTCATCGGTAGCGCGGTACACGTAGCGCCATCTGCCCGCGACCTTCACGTAGGTCTCGTCGACGAACCAACGACCGCCGACCGCGTGGCGGCACGGTCGAGCGGCGTCGATCAGCATCGGGGTGAAGCGCTGCACCCATCGATAGATCGTCACGTGATCGACCTCGATACCGCGCTCGGCCAAGAGCTCTTCCACATCGCGGTAGGACAGTCCGTATCGCAGGTACCAACGCACCGCCAACAAGATCACCTCGGCCGGGAACCGGCAGCCAACAAACGCGGAGCGGTCCACAGGTGGCTGCTGACTCTGGTGATACCTCATTTCGACAACTTCGCCCCGGACCGAACCGATCCCTCAATGCAACAGTGCCCATCTAATCGCCTGAAGCCTGCAGCCGCTGATCGAGCCGCTTGAGTCGAGCCTGGACTCGGGCGTCAGGCGCCGCCTACGCGCAATGCCCCACCACCAGTCAGGCCAACCTCGGTATCACCGCCAAAGAAACCCGGCGAGCCAATCATCATCGGCAAGCTCTGCGAAATTGGTCAGTGACAGGCGCAGTATTGAGCCAAAGTCGCTCACGACTTGGCGGTAGCGGCCCTACCCGGATCTCGCCTCGAATCTCGACGAGACCGTGACAGGGTCTGCCCAGACTTTGGTTGATGTTCGGGTTTAGAAAATGTCAGGCTGCTTGAGCGGCTGTTTGGTTGATTGTTTCATATTCGATCGGGGTGAGCCGTCCGAGTCGCCGTTGTTTGCGGCGGCGGTGGTAGGTCGCTTCGATCCAGACGATGATCGCGAGGCGCAGTTCATCTCGGGTGGCCCAGCGTTGCTGGTTGAGCACGTTCTTTTGCAGCAGCGAGAAGAACGACTCCGCTGCCGCGTTATCGCCGGCTGCGCCGACCCGGCCCATCGATCCAACCATGTTGAGGTCGTTGAGCGTCGACACGAAAGCTCGGGAACGAAATTGCGATCCGCGATCGGTGTGAACAATCACGCCGTCACAATCTCGGCGAAGCGCGGCGTTGCGGATCGCGGCGACCGCCAGCGCTGAGGTCATCCGATCAGCGATCGAGTAGCCAACGATCCGGTTCGACCACAGATCCTTGAACGTGCACAAATAGAGCCGACCTTCATCGGTTCGATGTTCAGTGATGTCGCCCACCCAACGCTGATTCGCACGCTCAGCGGTGAAGTCCCGGACGATGAGATCGTCGTGCACCGGCGGGCCCGGTTTACGGGCGTAACCGCGCCGTTTCACAGTCGTCGACAAGATTCGATGCTCGCGACACAACCTGTGGACCCGGTTTTCTGACACGTTCCAGCCTTTCCGTTCGAGCTCATCAGAGATGAACCGATACCCGAACGCTGGATCGTCGCGATGAATATCGATGATCGCGTTGACCAACACCGCGTCGTCATGATCGCGTTTCGAGCACGGCGCTGCGCGCCGTTTGTAGAACGCCTGAGGCGAGAACCCGAGCACCCGACACGACGACGACACCCGCACACCAACAGCGGCGAGTTCTTCGACGAGCGGGCCCATCATTTTGGGGAGATGTCTTTCGCGAAGAACGCCGCCGCGCGGCGCAGGATCAGGTTCTCTTCCTCGAGCACCCGGTTGCGTTTCTTCACCTCACGCAGCTCAGCAATTTCGGTTTCGGTGAGCCCAGGCCGAACACCGTCATCGATGTCGGCCTGTTTGACCCAGTTGTAAATCGACGCCTCCGACACGCCGAAATCTTTCGCGAGCTGACCGAACTGCGTGTCGCCACTTCGAGCAACACGCACCACATCCTCACGGAACTCTTTCGGATATTGCTTTCCCATGATGTCCATCCTTGCCGAGACCAACGCCTCGAATTAGGAACACCAACCAAACCAGGGGCAGACCCACACTCTCTACAGATCTTCGATACAAACCAGTGCAGCGCCAGTGTTCTGAAGACGATCGGGCAGTCGCTCGAACTCACGACGGCCTAGTCCAACAGCTCGGTGCATTCGAGCTCGTGACCCTTCGCCTTACTCTCGCCGACTGACCCAGCCGAGAGACTGAGCACCGGCGCTACCCCCTACCCGTGAACCGCGACGCCGGGGGCCGCCCCGGCGATGTCCTGGCCGAACCGACGAATCGGCTCTCCGTTCACCCAGACATGCTCGATCCCGATGCTTCCCGCCGACAGGCGATCGCCGCCCGCGGGAAAGTCGTAGACCCGTTTGATGGGCAGCGGCGCCACCCGCTCCGGATCGAACGCGACCAGATCCGCAATTCCGCCCGGGGCCACCTGTCCTCGGTCGCGGAGCCGGAAGACCTCTGCGGGTTGGCCGCTTAGTCGCCACACCGCCTCCTCGAGGCTCAGCACACCCTGGTCACGCACCCAATGCGAGAGCAGGTGGGTAGGGAAAAGTGAATCGCAGAGCATGTCGACATGGGCACCGGCGTCGTGGGCGCCCAGGAGTGTGCGCGGGTCCTGAAGCAGTGCCGACAGCTCGACCGGGTCGTCGTTGCGGCTCACGATGCGAAAGCGCGTCTCGAGGTTCTCCTCGAGCGCCAGATCGAGGGCCAGGTCCAGCGGGTGAACGCCGCGCTCGGCCGCGAGCTCACCCAGCGGGCGGCCGAGCAGAGCCTGGTGGCACCCGGTCTCTTCAATCGAGGCCTTCTCGGGGAAGGCGGGCCGTACCTTCTCGGCATCGGGACGCGCCCGCTCCCGCCAGCTCGGGTCCGCGTAAAGACGAGCTCGTTGGCTGCGCGGCAGCTCCAGCACCTCTTGGAAGGCTGCTGCCTCCGCGAAGTAGTAGGGGTCCGCCAGACTCATCTGGAACACGATCTCGCGGCACGACAGCTGGGGCCAGAGGTCGCCCCCCACCGCACTCGCCCGCTCGAGAAGCTCGACGGAGGCCCCGGGGCCTCCGTGGAGGCCCGTGAGCAACGCTCCCCAGGTGATCCGCACACCGAGCTGCTTCGAGAGCTCCGCCACCTCGGCGATGTCGAACTGCGGACCGTAGGTGATCTCGACGATCCCACGACCTGTCTCGCCCACCGCGGACAGCAGCTCCTCGATCTCTCGTCGCGACGCAAGGCGACTCGGCACCGGCAGTCCTCGAAAGCCCACATGGCTCGGCGCCTGAGAGGTCGAGAGCCCGATCGCTCCGCATGCCATGGCTTCCGAAACCAGGGCACGCATCTGCGAGATCTCTTCGGTGCTGGCCTCGCGCGTGACCGCAGCCTCGGCCCCCATCGTGTAGATCCGCAGTGGCGTATGACCGACGAAGGAGGCGAGGTTGATGCGCTTCGGGAGCGCCGCCACGCGCGACCAGTACTCCGGGAAGGTCTCGAAGCACCAGTCGATGCCGGCCTCGAGCGTCGCGAGGTTCATGCCCTCGACATTCTCGAGGGTCTCCATGATTTTCGTTCGGTCGGCGGGGCGAGTGGGCGCAATGCCGAAGCCACAGTTGCCCTGAACCGCGGTGGTCACGCCGTGCCAGCTGGAAGGCGTGAAATCCGGGTCCCAGAAGAGCTGCGCATCGAAGTGCGTGTGGACGTCGATGAAGCCCGGCGCGAGTACCAGGCCGTCGAGGTCGACCACCTCCGCATCAGACGCGTCGAGGGCTTCGTCGACCGCCGTGATGCGGTCCGCCTCGACGAGCACGTCGGCGCGCCGACGCGGGGCTCCGGTCCCATCGACGACATCGGCTCCACGCAGCAGTAGCGACATGCGAAACCTCAGAACCCGTAGAGATCGCGAACGTTGTCGCGCACGACGCGGTCACGTACTTCGGGAGGCGTATCGGCGAAGTGTTCGTCGAGCACCTTCTGCGAGTCCGGCCAGGTGCTCACGTGGTGGGGGAAGTCACTGCCCCACATCATCGTTTCGACTCCGATCACATCGCGAGCCAGCACGGCTGTGCGGTCGCGCATGAAGGTGATCCGGATGTTCTTGTGGAAATAGTGGCTCGGCTTGTGCTGGAGAGCGGTGCCGTAGGTCTTCTCTCGGATTCGCTGGCCGCGCCGGAACCAGAAGTCGGCGCGCTCGATCACGTTCCCGGCCCAGCCAACGTCGCTCTCGGCGGAGACGACCATGAGCTTCGGGAATCGATCGAAGAGCCCGTTCAGCACCATGTCGAGCAAGGCTCGCTGGATCATGACCGGCGAGAGAATCCCGTCGGTGGGGGTTCCCTTGTTCCATGCTCTCGATCGGTCGCGGGTCGTCGCCGCGTGGAGGTTGACCGGAAGGTTGTGGTCGACGGCGCACGCCCAGAGCGGGTCGAAGCGCTCCTCCGCGTAGTTCTGGTTCTCGCCCAGGTAGAGGGGCACCATCAGGCCGGCCAGGCCCAGCTCGGCGGCGCGCTTGATCTCCTTCAGCGAGCCGTCAACGTCGTCGGGGTTGAGCATCGCGATGCCCTTGAACCGCTCGGGGTATGCGGCGCAGAACTCCTCGGCGAGCCATGTGTTGTAGGCCTGGAAGAGCGCGGCCTGGAACTCTGTGTCTTCGATGGGATACAGCTGCATCGCGATGGTGGGATAGAGGACCTCCGCGGTGACGCCGTCGCGCTCGATGTCGCCGAGCCGAACCTTGGGGTCGTAGCCGCCGACGAACACATCCTCGTCCCAGCGGCCCTCGGTGCGCACCTCGTCGTCGCCACGCGCGCAGCCGGCGAGCAGCCCCACCGGTGGGAGTTCGGCCTGGTCACACTCGAGACGGTCCGTGTCCTTGTCGGAGACGAGTCGGGGTGCCCGATCTCGGAACTTGCGGGGAACCAGCCGCTGCCAGAGATCGTGCGGCTCTATCACGTGGGAATCGGCGGAGATGATGCCGTATTCGAGAGAACTTGCGGTGGTCGAAGTCATGGGGCCCCCAAGGTGCCGCGGTCGGACCGGCGAATCGGCCTTCGACCGCTCAGTGTCTTATGATTACGATGATTGAGACAATAGCCAATACTACGGCGCTCGGCCCACGGGCGGTCCGAACGACAGAGGAGACAACCATGCCGACCGCCTCGTATCTGGACGATGTGCGCATCATCGATGCCGACACGCACGTCATCGAACCCGCGGACCTGTGGACGTCGCGGGTGCCGAAGAAGTGGGTCGACGACGTCCCCCACGTCGTCTGGGACGCCGAAGAGGAGGAGGAGGTCTGGGTCCTCGGCGACACCAAGCTCTACGCCGCCGGCCTGGCGTGCGGTGCGAGCTGGGACGAATGGCCACCCGATCATCCACGCCGAATCACCGACTCCGATGTCCGCAACTACGACCCGCATCAACGGCTCCTCCACATGGACGAGTACGGGATCGACGCCCAAGTCCTCTACCCCAACATCGGGGTGTTCCAGGTGAACCACTTCATGAATGCCTCGGTCGAACCGGCACTCTCGATCGAGATGGTGCGTGCTTACAACGACTTCCTCATGGACTGGAACGAGATCGCGCCGGCCCGGTACATCCCGGTGATGGCTCTGCCGTTCTGGGATCGCGATGCTGCGCTCACCGAGATGCGACGGGCGGCGGATCTCGGCCACAAGGGGATCGTCCTGCCGGCCCGGATGGGTGACTTCGCTCTGCCCGACCTGGCCGAGCTCCACTGGGACCCCATCTGGGCGCAGGCCCAGGAGATGGGGCTGTCGATCAACTTCCACGTCGGGTCGGGGAACATCCCGATGTATGGCACCGAGACCGCCGGCAAGCACCTCAACTATGCGTGGACGGGCACCTTGCTGTTCAACCTCAACGCGTCGGCGATCGCATCGGTGATCTTTGGCGGAATCTGTGAACGGTTCCCCCGGCTGAACTTCGTCTCCGTCGAGAGTGGCGTCGGCTGGCTGCCGTTCTTCGTCGAGTTCATGGACTGGAACTGGCGCAACACGGGAATCCCGCAGATCCACCCGGAGTTGACGCTGCTCCCCAGCGAGTACTTCGCCCGGCAGATCTACAGCTGCTTCTGGTTCGAATCCGGATCGGCGAAGGCAGCGATCGAATTGCTGGGCGCCGACCACATCCTGTTCGAGACCGACTTCCCACATTCCACCGGGTTGACGCCCGGCCCTGCGAGTGCAGCGGTGCCTCCCCGAGATCATCTGCGGGCCAACTTCGCCGACGTGCCCGAGGCCCAGATGCGCAAGGTGTTGTACGCGAACGCCGTGCGCCTTTACCACCTCGACTGAACTCCCGGCGTGGTCGCGTCAGCGAGAAATGAGCTGGCCGGGCATAGCCCCCTCGACGATGTCGCCTCGCTCGCGGATGGCCGTTCCGGCGACCCAGACGTATTCGAGTCCCTCTCCACGTGCGATCAACCGATCGGCGTCGGCGGGGAAGTCCCACACCCGCTCGGCCGGAAGCTCGGTGATCAGGTCGGCGTCGTAGGCGATGAGGTCCGCGACCTTGCCGACCTCGATCGTGCCACGGTCCGTGAGCCCGAAGAGCGCCGCGGGCTGACCGCTCAGCCGGTACGCGGCCTCCGCGGCATCCATCGCGCGCTGCTCGCGTACCCAGTACCGCAGCATGAAGCTCGGGTAACACGAGTCGCACAACATGTCGACGTGGGCACCGCCGTCGTGCGCGCCGAGGACCGTCCGTCGATCGGTGACGAGCGCGCGCAGCTCCTCCACGGAGCCGGGTGACACCGTCCGGAATCGCGTCTGCAGGTTGTCCTCGAGCGCGAGGTCCATCATCAGATCGAACGGGTGCACCCCGCGCTCATCGGCGAGACGCGAGAGCGGAATACCGCGCAGGTCGGCGTGGATGTCGGTCTCCTCGACGGAGGTGCGGTCGAAGTATCCGGCGATGTCGCCGTCGAGGAAGTCCTTCTGGTCAGTCAGGCTCATCGCCTGCTCGCGGGCCCGGGTACGCCACTCGGGGTCGCCATAGGACTTCGCCATCTCGTCGGGGGTCCGTCCGAGCACCTCCTCGAAGGCCGGCACACGGCTCCACTGGTAGGGGTTAAGCCAGCTCATCTGAGTCGAGATGAACCGGGTGCTCGTCTGGGGCCAGAGGTCGGCACCACCGCTCGTACCACGGTCGAGCATGTCCTGGGCTGCACCGGGGGGACCGAACAGGCCGGGTATCACCGAGCCCCACGTGATCCGGACACCGGTCTCGGTGGCCAGGTCGGCGCACTCCTCGATCGTGAACAGCGGCCCGTAGGTGATCTCCACGATGCCGTCGCGCCCGGCTGCCTTCACGGCCTCGAGCATCGCAACGATCTCACGCCGGTCGGCGAAACGGCTCGGGACCGGGCGGCCCTCGGGTCCCTGGTGGGACGGTGCCTGCGAGGTCGAGAACCCGATCGCGCCTGCCGCGAGCGACTCGCTGAGCAACGTCGTGATCTGCTCGAGTTCGTCCTCGGTCGAGCTCCGCGAGAACGCGGCCTCCGCTCCCATCACCCAGAGCCGGAGCATGCTGTGGGGGACCATCGCCGCGATGTTGATCCGCTTGGGAATCTCCCGAATCACGTCGAGGTACTCGGGATAGGTCTGGAACTCCCAACGGATGCCTTGCCGCAGGGTGTCGATGTTCATGCCCTCGACGAGCTGGAGTGTCTCCATGATCAGCTCGCGATCCTCGGGGCGGGCGGGAGCGATCCCAAAGCCGCAGTTGCCCTGAAGGACCGTCGTCACGCCGTGCCACGACGATGGCGTGAGGTCGCCGTCCCAGAAGACCTGGGCGTCGTAGTGCGTATGGATGTCGACTACCCCGGGTGCGAGCACGAGCCCGTCGAGGTCGATCACCTCATCGTCGTCGTGGGGTTGTAGGTCGCCGACCGCGCTAATGCGATCACCGTCGATCCGGACGTCGACTCGGCGCGCGGCGTGACCCGTGCCGTCTGCGACCGTGGCCCCCTTCAACAGAGTTCCCATCGTGCACAACTCCCTCTGGGTCAGCTCAAGTTGCGGCTGGCGGCCTGACCCTCCAAGGACAGTATCTTCATAATCATTGACAATCAAGGGTGACGCATCTCGGCCGGAGCAAACTCAGTCGGCGCAAAGCGACGCGCTGCGCCGCCTCGAAGAACCATCATCCGCAGTCCGCACTTGCGGCGCGCGGCTCGGCTGTTCTTTCCCGAAGAACGAGTCACCCAATCGTGCAGCAGACCCATGTGCTCAACGTAGGAACAAGTCGGCGATGACGCGCCGACCGCGGTCGAGATCCAGTCGCGGCCGCCGTTCTCGATCGAGACCTGACTCACATGCTTAGCCTCGCAAGGTGCGTGATCTATGTCCTACCCACGGCACTCAACGCCTCGTTGAGCTACTCGGTGACGCCGAGTTCTGGGGCCCAGTGCCGTAGGTAGACGACGTCGAGGTCCTGTGCGGCGAGGACCGCGACCACGTCGCGAAACTGGCGCTCGGAGTCCGAAAGGGCCCGCCATTCCAGCTTCGCCAGAACCGTGTCCTCCGCGGTGGCGATGAACAGCTCCACCCCACCGATCACAACCGGCTGGCGACGATCGAACTCCTCACGGCTGAACGGACGGTCCTTGCGCACGATCAGATCGACCTTCCACCCTGTCTCGGTGTCGATCACGTTGCACATGTCGCGTCGGGGGACCGCCTCGACGTCATCGTCCACGTAGTAGCGAGACCGGTCGAGGGCAGCAACGAATCGATCGATCGACTCGGGGGTCGGGTCGACGACCATGTCGATGCCACGGGTCATTCTCGGCTCGCCATGGAAGGTGCTCGCCATCGAACCCGGCAGCATGTGCGGAATCTCGGCGTCGTCGAGAAGCGTGACGACTGCGCTCAGGAACTCGAACTGCATCGGGCCACGCGATCGGCGATGTCGTCGCCGTGCAGAAGGCGCAGCCACTCGACGGCTACCTCGGCATTGGACCATTCAGGGTGCCGCGCCCGGATGCCCGACACCGTCACTGCTTTCGCTTCCTCGGCCATCTCGACCGCGAGGGCCACCCGCTCGGCGCCACTCATCGACGCAAAAATGTCCGACAGACGGCGACGCACATGGGGTGGGGTATCCGTCACACTCATGCGACAACTGTAGAGGCGGCTGCCGACGCTGCTCTGGTCGAACAGCTCGGGCGGCCGCTCGAAGCGCTGACCTCCTGAAGGACGAATCGCACGACCGGCTCTCCTGCGAAGAACCGGTCACCGGTCGTTCTTGGACGAAGAAAGAGTCGCTCAGCTGGCCTCGATCGCTGAACGGAGCATGACGGCGATCTCGTCGACCTCGTGGTGGCCGGCCGCGATCATCACTACCAGTTCGTAGACCTCGTCGTTGCCGACGGCCGTCGCCTCGACGCCGTTGAGTTCAAGGAAGACTGCCGTGGCGAGCCAACCAAGACTCTTGTTGCCATCGACGAGCGGACGGTCCTTGACGATCGACTGCAGCAACGCCGCCGCTTTGGTCCACACGTCGGGGTATGCGTCCTCGCCGAACGCCGAACGCCGAACGCCGAACGCCGAACGCCGTGGTCTGGGGCCGCGCCACCGCCGACCCGAGGAGGCCGACATCTCTGACGGGGGCAGCGCTGCCGAGTAGACGTTCGGCGAGGGCCAGCAGGTCGTCGAGGTCGAGGAATTCCGTCGGATCGCTCAACGACCCAGACGCTCGATGGCGTCGCCGTGCCGGTCGAGAACCTTGCCAGCAGCCTGGCCGACGCGATCGCGGTGCTCGGAGCGGATGACGTACTCGCGTACTGCCCGGAGCGCGGCCTCTTGCATCGAAATGCCCTCGTGCTGGGCGCGCGCCCGCAGTGCTTCCTGCTCCTCGTCGGTGAGTCTCAGAGTCATAGCCATGCGACAACGGTATCAGTTTGATACCATACCTGCTGAGAACCCGCGAAGCTAGGATTGCTCCGTGGAGCCCATCACCGGCGGCGTGCCCGATGGGGGTCGAGTTGGGTCGCGGCCGCTCGACCTGTTTGCCCTCAGGACGTGATGCCGACTCGCTCCAGACCAAACGCACGAATCGCGGTGCCGCGCATCACCTCGTAGACCTCCTGGTCGTCGAGGCCAGCTTTGCGACAGGCCTCGAGGGCCGCTGGGTGAGAGTCGGGGAATGTCGTCACGGAGTGGGGGTAGTCAGTCTCGAAACACATCTGACGAACTCCGATCGTGTCCCGGTTCCTCAATGCCACATCATCGTGAAAGATCGATGTGTAGATGCGGTCATGGAAGTAGGAGGTCGGGGGGTGGGGCAACTCGACGCTCATGGTCGATCCCTCACGGAGGGTCCAGAGCTGATCAGCCTGTTCGAGGACGAACGGCAGCCAGCCAGCCTGACTCTCGGCGAAGAAGAGCTTGAGGTTCGGGATCCGGTCCATCGTACCCGAGAAGATGAAGTCGAGAAGCGACCCGGCAGTGACCGAGAAGTGGGTGAGCGAGGAAATGATGTGCGGGGCATCCGGCGAGGTCGTCGGCATGTGCGAACTCGAGCCGATGTGCATGCAGACGGTCACACCGGCGTCCGCGGCGGTCCGGAAGAACGGGTCCCACTCACCGGAGTGCAGTGTGGGAAGGCCGAGCTGATACGGGTTCTCCGAGAAGCAGACCGCAAGCGCTCCCTTCGCCGCGCAGCGGGTGACCTCATCGGCTGCAAGCTGAACGTCCCACAAAGGTATCAACGTGAGTGGGAGCAGCCGCCCATGACCCTCACCGGCGCACCATTCGTCGAGCATCCAATCGTTGTACGCACGAATGCACTCGAGTGAGGTCTCGCGATCACCGCGCTCGAGGAACGTCTGGCCACAGAAGCGCGGCACGAGGTTCGGATAACACATCGACGCCTCGACGCCGTCAGCGGTCATGTCTGCGAGGCGGCCAGCCTGCTGCCAGGTGCCGAGATGCAGCGCGTCATACGTCGTCGGAGTGAAGTCGGGCTTGTCGAACCCCACACGAGCAGCGGCAGTGATCAACGCGATCTCGACATCGGCGTAGACCCACCAGTCGCACGGGTCACCCTCGGACTCGCTGCGGGTCAACGTCATTCTGCCGTCCACGATCTTGCTGATCGCCCGGGCGCGCTCAACATGAGGAACGTCCTTCTGACGTGACTTCGGCACTCTGGACGTCCAAATGTCGGGCGCCTCCATCACGTGGTCATCCACAGAAATCATCAGCGGAGCGTCATGGCCAGCAGCTTCGATCGTCACAGCGGTGCATCCTTTGGCTAGGCGAGTCGTGAAGCGCAAACTGAGCTACCCGCGTTCGAGGATTCCTACCCTATACATGACGACGATTACTATCATCTATAGGATGAGGCAAGAGACTAAACTAGTAGCTGTTGGGGTCGGCGGCGATGGCTGCCGACACCGGGTGGCGGAACAGCTTTGATGCATTCTCCCAGGTGATCTTCCGCACCTCGTCGGGTGTTGCATCGGCGAGTGCAGTTGCAGCGATCTCTTGCGTGTACGGCCAGGTCGAGTCGAGGTGCGGATAGTCGGATTCGAGGAGCAGCGAGTCGACACCTATCCGCTCACGAAGCTTGAAGCTCGATGGGTCCTCGATCGCGCAGAACATGAAGTTCCGCTGGAACACCTCGGCCGGCGTCGGTTCGACGCCTTTCCAAGTGTCGAACAGTTCTTGATACCGACCCACGTGGTCGAGACGGTCCAGAACACCCGCCACCCAGCCGATGCCGCCTTCCGCCAAGCAGATCTTGATCTTCGGGAACCGAACCGGGATCTTCGAGAACAGCCAGTCGACAGCGGAGAACATTGCGTAGCCGAAGAACAACACACCGACGGTCTCCGGCGGCGCATCCGACGAGGTGGTCGGGGTCGACGACGACGAACCGACGTGCAGGCACACGACGGTCTCGGTCTCTTCGCAGGCAGCCATCAGCGGATCCCAGTACCCCGTGTGGAGCGACGGGAGCCCGAGCTTCTCGGGCGCCTCGGTGAACGCAAGGGCCTTGAAGCCGCGTTCCGCGTTGCTGCGGACCTCGGCGGCTGCGACCTCGGGATCCAGCATCCAGGGAACCTGGCACGGGATGATCCTGTCGGGGTATGGCCCGGCCCATGCCTCGATGTGCCAGTCGTTCCATGCCCGCACTGTGGCCAGTCCGAGTTCGGGTTCTACGCCGAGCTGGAGCCGCTGGCCGGCGAACCCCGGAAGGCCCGACGGGAAGTTCACCGAGGCGTAGATGCCGTTGAGATCCATGTCGCGCACACGAGCATCGATGTCCCACGCGCCTCGACGCATCTCGTCGAAACGCTTCGGCTCGAACGACGCCTCCGTGATCGGGCGACCGACGACGGCGTTCAGACCGATGTCGGGGCGCAGCGTGTCGTTGTACAGCCAGACTTCACCGCCGTTGTCGCTCTCGACGATTCGTGGCGCACGATCGACGAACTTCGCAGGAATGCGCCCCTCGAACGTGTTGGCGGGTTCGACGACATGATCATCCGCCGAGATGATGGTGAACCGTCGATGAGCGGGTTCCGGGTCGGGCAGCAAGGTCACTGTGCGCGGCTTGTCAGCGATGCCGCGAAAGAACGTGTCGGTCGATCGGCTGGTCGTGACATCGGCGGTGGCTTCAGTGGACTTCATCGTGTCTCCTCGGTTTCCCCGACAGCGCGCCGTCTTGCCCGTGTCGAACCTTATTGTTGTAATGATGGCACCTTCAGCGAGCACCGGAGGAAAGGGAAACTATGAGTGACCAATCCGATGGTCTCGCAACTGAGCACGTCAATAGCCGTTTCGGTTCCCGCGTGACCGGCATCGACCTGCGCGACGGCGTGCGCGACGACACGCGCGACGTCCTCCGCGACCTGCTCTGGGAGCGCGGTGTGCTGGTCTTTCCCGGCCAAGTACTCACGCGCGACGAGCAGCTCGACTTCACCGGGATCTTCGCCGAGCCGGCACCGCAACCCGTGCGGAGTTTCCTCGGCGGGAACGACTGCATCACGGTCATCGACCCCCAGTACGTCGACGGCACGGCCGTCGACTCAGCCGACCACGTCGTCCCGGTCGCCCGGTTCCCCGAGTTCGAGGGTTGGCACAGCGACAGCACGTTTGCACCTGACATCAATGCTGTGGCGACGCTTCGAGCAGAGGTCACACCCCCGGTCGGTGGGGACACCTGCTTCGCCAGCATGGCCGCCGCCTATGACGACCTCTCGCCGATGCTTCAGGATTGGCTCGGCAGTTGCGAGGCGATGCATTGGTATCCGCCTTACTTTGTCAGCGCGTTCAAGTTCCATCTTTACGGTGCCGGCGCTGAGGAGCGGTTCGTTGACCGCTATCAGCCCTGGCGCCACCCCGTGGTCGTGCGGCACCCGGTGACCGGGCGCCGATCGTTGTTCGTCAACCCCGTCTACACCACCGAGATCGTCGGTCTCACCCAGGCAGAGAGCCGCGAACTGCTGATGTTTCTGTTCCGACATGCGACGTCGAGCGAGTACGTGTATCGACACCACTGGACACCGAACGATCTCGTCATCTGGGACGAACTGTCGATGATCCACCTCGCCCCGCAGGACTTCGCGCCCCACCAACGGAGGATGGTTCGAGCGACAGGCGGCGTGATCAATCCGGAGGCCGCCTCCGGGATCGTCCGAAGCGAACGGCACGGCCACCTCGTTCGGGTCCCGGTCACGGATCGCTAGCCCGCCCTCGGCCGTTTGACCCCCACCGAATACGAATCAACCATGACCCACAGACGGCCATCGCCGCCTGACCAACCTGTCACCGCTACCCGCGGCAGACCCTTCTGCGACGAAGAACGCGTCAGCGAACGTGAGCGTTCTCTGACGCAGAACGAGTCGCGCTGGTTCTTCCCTGAAGAACGAGTCGTGGTGTCAGTTGGCACCAGATGATTCGCGGGCTAGCGATGGCGCCAGATCACGACCTCCATACCGACGCGACGGGGATACTTCTGCTCGAGCGGCAGGGCACTGTTGCGTTGGCGGATCGGGGCCCAACAGCGAGCGTCTTCGGATGAACACTTCTAGCGCTGCAGAGTCCGCTTCGTTTGCCGGGTACCGGTTCCCGCCAGAGGTGATCTTGCTGGCCGTGCGCTGGTACCTCCGCTACGGACTGTCGTACCGCGACGTCGAGGAACTCCTAGCCAAGCAAGGAATCGAGGTCGATCACGTCACCATCAACCGCTGGGTCCAACGCTTCACACCAATACTGATCGACGCGGCCCGGCCATGCCGACACGCGGTGGGTAATCGGTGGTTCGTGGACGAGACCTACGTCAAGGTCGCCGGTAAGTGGCGGTACGTCTACCGGGCGGTCGATCAGCACAGTCAAGTCATCGATGTGTACGTGTCGAAGCGACGCAACAGTACGGCGGCGCGACGGTTCTTCGACACGGTCTTGGGTGCGCACGGCCGGCCCGCCGAGATCGCCACCGATCTGGCCGCTCCTCTGCTGCGGGTAGTCGACGAGGTCCTGTTCGACGCGTTGCATGACACCGAGCAGTACGCCAACAATCGCGTCGAAACCGACCATGGCCGGCTCAAAGCCCGGCTACGACCGATGCGCGGACTGAAACGCGACCGGACTGCGTCGGTAGTGATCCGCGGTCACGCGTTCATTCAGAACCTGCGGCGCGGCCACTACGAACTCGGCGTCAACGCCTTGAACCAGCATCTACGAGTCGCGGCAGCTTTCGATGAACTCGCCGAAGCAATCTGACCCAGCGACCGCGGTTCGGCCCCATCAACGCGCCCCCCGACCGAACAACGCAACAGTGCCCTGTGAGCCCGGACCGGTACTTTGATCTTCTTGAGCGCCGCCACACGTTCCTTAGCGTTGGATTTTGCACCGTTGATACGTCGACCCGGCCGCTGTCGCAAGGTCGCCGTACTGGTGCTGTGACCAGAATCAGTAGCCGGACTCAACCGGCATTCTCCGGCGGCCACCCACCGCCGCCCTCCGCAAGAGCCCAACACACTAGGGCGCGCCGCACAATCGAACTGGCGCTCGGCGCCCTTGCCAAGAACGCCCATCTCTGATCGACTGTGCGCCACAGATGACACACATCGGTAAACACCACGCCCATCCGATGAGCCTCCTGGTCAGGCTGATATCCCAGAGCGGTGTGGCGCACTGGTACGGCCCCGTTCACTTGGGCGAGGAAGACCGGGGACGTTTCGCAACGCTCAGACCTCCGGGCCCCGTCCAAGTTTCGTCGACTCCGGCTGAGAACCCCCACCAATCAGCGGAGTGATAGTTTCACTACGCGCCGCAGGAGCTCGCCGTCGCCGTCGCCCGCTCCAACGGCTTCCCGGATCTCGTCCAGGAACCCAAACCGGACGCGTAGATCCGAGGGCACCAGGGTAGACGACGGTGCATTTGGCCGTCGCGGTTCACAAGCTTACGAGTTCCGACTCCTCGAACTGCGCGACGTAGGCAGCCGGCAGCTCGCTTCGTGGTACCCGCTCCGCGTCCGCAGGGTTGATCCCGGCATAGCCGTCCTCGCCCCGCAGCAGACCGTCGGCGTTGAACGGCCAGATAACCAGGGCGCGGTACGTCACGAGATAGGTCCCGTCTTCGCCGTCGATGTCGTACCCGAAGTCGCGGGCGACGGATGCGGGTTGATAGGCGCGGATGTATCCCTCGGTGACGATCGTGTCGTCGTCGACAACGATGCGTTCGATGCCATACTCAAGGATGCCGCGCTTCGCCTCGACCAGCGCCGTGTAATACGCACGGACGGCATCCCCGCCCTTCGGCCCGGTGTCGGTGCCGGATCCCCAGAGGTGATACTCCGGCTCCGCCACCTGGCCGTCGAGGAGGCCCTCGAGTTCCAGATTCGCCTCGGCCTTCATGTGGCCGACGACGGTCTCCAGCATCGCCCGATGCCTCGAATCCGAGGTGCGATCGAGCCGTTCCTGAACGGTTCGCCATCCCTGCGAGGGGTCGATACGAATGGTCACCACTCCTCCTTCGTGCGGCTGCAACCGCAATATTGTAATCTTCATGATGTTAGTGGAAATGGGAGGGTTGGGGAAACGCCGCCATCCTGGCAACCGACGATCCACCGCAACCGCGGGATCGACAGCTAGGCTTCCACGACTTCCCGCACGATGTATGGGCTTCATCGCCCGTCAACACGAGCATTAGGATACATGTGGCCAATCCCAGAGCCCAGCTGCGACAGCCACGACTTGCCGAGATGGTCGCCGGGATACTCCGAGAGAAGATCCTCAGCGGCGAACTGGCCGACGGGAGCCTCCTCGCCAAGCAGGAAGAACTGATCCAGGAATTTAACGTCTCCAAACCATCGGTGCGCGAGGCGCTTCGCATTCTCGAGACCGAGGGCCTGATCACTGTGCTGCGCGGCAACACCGGCGGTGCGGTCGTCCACACCCCCCACACCTCCAGCGCCGCCTACATGCTCGGACTCGTCCTCCAGTCCAAACATGTCGAGTTGAGCGATGTCGGTGCGGCGTTGAAACACATCGAACCCATCTGCGTCGGCCTCTGCGCCGAACGTGACGACCGCAAGACGGCCGTCGTGCCCCGGCTCCGCGAGGTCCACGAAGCCGCGCTCGCCGAGGATGACGAGGTTCGATTCACGGAGCTGATGCGCGAGTTCCACGAGGAAACGGTTGCGCTCTGTGGCAACCAGACGATGATCCAACTGGTCGGCGCGCTCGAGGCGCTATGGTCGGCGCACGAACGGCTGTGGGCGAAGAAACAAGCCCGCGACGGCACCTTTCCGCAACCATCCGTGCGCAGCAACTCAATCAACGTGCACGAGCAGATCATCGCCATGATCGAAGAGGGGAAGACCCAGAAAGTGGTGGAACTCGCCCGAGAACACCTCGACGGATCGATCTTCTACGCGTCAAGCGACGGGCAGATGGCGGTCACCGCCGACGTTCTGCGCTGACTGCGCCTGTCAGAGTCGCCGGCAACGCGGCGACCACGTCGGGAACTACGGACCGCCAGTCACCTACCACCCCTACGTCGCACAAACCGAAGATCTCCGCATCCGGGTCCCGGTTCACCGCGAAGACGTGGGCCGCGGTCGAGAAGCCCACCGCGTGGTTGAACCGTCCGGACGCACCGATCGACACCAGAAGGCGGGGTGACAGCGAGAGTCCTGTCACACCGACCTGACGACTCCTCGGCATCCAACCCTCGTCGGTCACCTTCCGAGTTGCGGCCATCGACGCGCCCAGCAGCGACCGCAGCGGTTCGAGTTCGGCGTAGTCGTCCGGCCGAACGCCCTGCCCTACCGCGAGGACGACCTCCGCCCCCGCCAGCCCCGCGGCACCGTCGTCGACGATGTCCGTACGATGAATCCGCACGCGGGCGGGAACCGGTGCCCCGTTCGGGACCCGCTCGATCTCCGGCTCGGATGCATCCCGGAGTGGGCGCACCGGCAATACACCGGGGCGTATCGTCGCGACCTGAACCGGTGAGTTCGAGGTGATCGGCACGACGAGCTGCCCACCGAGGGCCGGCTTCCACACGATCAACTCCCCGGCCGACCCGACCTCGATGCGGATGCCGTCGCCGGTGAGGCCCCAGCCATGGCGGGCCGAAAGCCGCGCCGCGACCGCGCGGCCGGTCCGAGTTCCCTCGACCAACACGACCCGCGGCATCCGGGCCCTCACCATTGCGGTCACCGTCGCACCCCAGTCGTCGACGCTCGAGGCGAGGAACGAAACGACTCGATCCGCGCCGTCGGCCCCGAGACCCTCGGGCGGATCGTTCATGACGATCGCAACGACCGCGCCGCCGAGCGCGGCCGCGATCCGTGCCGCCTCACCGACCAGTTCTCGCCGACGTTGTGCGGCGTCGGGATCGAGCACCACCCAGATCTCCGACCCGTCATCGACCGCACGGCGCGTCGGTACGGGATCGACCACCGCCGGGCTCGTGTCGAACGCGCCGCGGGCGACAAGTTCGTCGACGGCGGACTGCCCGTTGGCGACGATCCGACGGTCGCGTACGGTCGTGTGCGACTCGGGCGTGCCGACCCGGGTCGGAGATCCGGCCTCGCCGAATTCCCCGCGTCGCAACCCGAGATCGAATGTCGTCCGCCGGACGATCCGCGTCGGCTCGACGGCCGCACACTGCTCGAGGTCTGCCTTCGATGGCGCGCAGAGCCGCTCGGCGGTCGACACGACGGCCGGAAGCGCAACTTCGAGGAGCTGGTACCCGCCGTCGATCTCGCTGCGGACGCGCGCACTGGTGCCGCCGTCGATCTCCAACTCCCGTGCGGCCGAGACGAACGGAAGGCCGAGGAGCTCGGCGACCTGCGGACCGACCTGCCCGGTGTCGGCGTCGAGGGAGTTCGCGCCGCATAGGACGAGATCGAACGGGCCCTCCCGGGCGATGGCTGCCGCAAGGGCGCGAGACGTCGCGAGCGTGTCGCTGCCGGCGAATGCGGGATCACAGAGGTGAACGCCGCGGGTCGCACCACACGCGAGCATCTCCCGGAGCGCCAGCTCCGCGGCCGGTGGGCCCATGGTGAAGACCACGACCTCTCCCGACTCGCCGGCCAGCTCCACCGCTCGGGCGTTGGCTCGCCGGCAGTACGCGTTGACCTCGAGTGCCACACCGTCTCGTCGAAGTCGGCCGTCGACGAGCTGCAGGTCCTCACCCTTCGGTATCTGCTTCACTAGGACGGCGAGGCGCATGCCGGAGACTCCCTCTTCCTATTGCAGCTAAGATAGAGAAGATTACTCTAAAGGGACCGAGCCGGGAGACTCCAGATGACCACGACGCGAGCAGCAGACATTCGAGCCAGCCTCGATCATCCGATCATCGACGCCGACGGCCATTTCGTGGAGATCGGGCCACTGCTCAACGACGAGGTGGCGTCGTACATCGAGGAATCCGGCGGCAGCGCACTCCGGGAGCGCTACCTGAAGACCGCGGCGAAGCCGTTCGACACCTCGACCAACCTCACGGGACGAGACCGCTCCGAGATCCGCGACAACTGGTCCGCAATGCCATCGTGGTGGGGCTGGCAATGCCGCAACACGCTCGACCGCGCCACGATGCACCTTCCCGAACTCCTTCACGAGCGCCTCGACGAGATCGGGCTCGACTTCGCGTTGCTCTACCCCTCGATGAGCCTCTCGTTCCTCGACATGGCCGATGCCGAACTGGGTGCCGCTATGTGCCGAGCGGTGAACCGCATGCACGCCCGAATGTTCGCCAGCTACGCGGAGCGGATCACGGTCGGCGCCCTCGTCCCGATGGCCACCCCCGACATCGCGATCGCCGAACTCGAGTACGCCGTCGGCGAACTCGGACTCAAGACCGCGGTGATCTCGGGGTCAGCGATCCGACCGATCCAGCGCGTCCACGATGTCGACCCGAGCCTCGACCGCTACGCGTACCGCCTCGACACCTTCGGACTCGACAGCCCCTACGACTACGACCCCTTCTGGGCGGCCAGTCAACGCCTCGGGATCAGTCCGGTGACCCACAGCTCCCTCCAGGCCCACCGCACCACCCGCTCGATCTCGAACTACGTCTACAACCACGTCGGCGGGCTCGCGGCGATGCACGAGTCGCTGTGCAAGTCGTTGTTCCTCGGAGGCGTCACCCATCGCTTTCCCGATCTCCGCGTCGGTTTCCTCGAGGGGGGCGTGGCATGGGCGGTCTCGCTCTACGCCGACCTCATCGGGCACTGGGAGAAGCGGAACGCCGACGAGATCGGGCAGCTCGACCCCGACACCCTCGACGTGGATGCCCTCATGGCGTTCGTGGACCAGTACGGCGACGAGGGCACCGTCGGCCGGGCCGACGACGTCCGGGCCTACTTCTCCCGGCCGGCGGCGCGTCCCGCGGTGCTCGACGAGTTCGAGGCGGTCGGGATCGAGACCCGCACCGACCTGCGCGACAAGTTCGTGCCCCGCTTCTTCTTCGGGTGCGAGGCCGACGATCCCCTCGTCGCGTGGGCCTTCAACACCGACGTGAATCCGATGGGAGCGAAACTCCAGCCGCTGTTCGGCTCCGACATCTCCCACTGGGATGTCCCCGACATGACCAATCCGCTGTGCGAGGCATTCGAACTCGTCGAACACGGCCTGATCGACGAGGCGCAGTTCGCCGAGTTCACCTACAGCAACGCCGTGAAACTCCACACCGCGGCCAACCCCCGGTTCTTCGAGGGCACCGCCGTCGAGCACTCGGTCGCCGCCACGCTCGCCGCGACCGGCGCCGACGGCTGAGGCGTCGACGCAACGCGTCAGACCGGTTCCATCGCAGCCGCGTCCGATCCCGAACGGCGGAGCATCACCACGGCCCCGACCGCCGGAAGGCTGAGCACGATCGTTGCGAATCTCACATCGGTCGCAGTGGCGAGCGCACCATCCAGGACACTCGCCACCGGTCGGGCGCCCATGAAGGCCATGGCCCACAACGCCATGAGGCGACCGAGTTCGCCGTCGTCACTCTCACCCTGGACCTGCGCGAGGGCCGATGCGGAGACCGCGATGAATCCGAATCCGGCCACGACGAGCGCGAGGAGCGCAAGCGCGAGATTCGGAACCAGGGCGAATACGAGCATCGCCGCCACGAGTAGAGCTGTCCGGGCGCCCAGCGCACGATCGGACGCCCATCCCCGTCCGGAGACCCAGAGACCAGCGATGACCGCGCCGAACCCGAAGGCACCCACCATCCACCCGACGAGGGTGTCGGCCCGCCCGAAGATCTCGGTGGCGAACGCCGGACTGAGCGTCGTCACGGGGTCGATTGTGATCGACACGCAGGTCGCCGTGATGAACAGGCGGGCCATCGGCGGGCTGGCCCGAAGTGATCGGGCGGTGTCTCGCAACCGCGGGCGAACTCCGGTGCTCAAGGCCGCCGCCGAGTGGACGGGACGGATCGTCGCGAGCACCGCAGCGAGGACCAGGAAGGAGAGCGAGTTGACCGCGAACGCGGCAGAGATTCCGAAAACGCTGACCACCACCGCGCCGAGAACCGGCCCGATCGCCCGGGCGACGTTGAAGGTCACGATGTTGAGCGCCACCGCTGCGTTAAGATGTTCGGCCGGAACCAGCTGCGGGACCAACGAGAGCATCGCCGGGACGCTGAACGTCTGTGCCAGCCCCACCACGAGCGCAGCGCCGATGACCACGGGAACGGTCGCGTGGCCGGTCGATGCCAGCAACGCCATCACGCCGGTCATCGAAGCGCTCACGAGCTGCGTGACGAGGAGCAGTCGCCGCCGGTCATACCGATCGGCGGCAACGCCCGCGGCCGGCCCGAGGAATAGCACCGACGCGAACTGGGCGAGGTTGACGACGCCGACGAGAAACACGGAGTTCGTGAGCCGGTAGACGAGCAGTGTCTGGGCGATGTTCTGGAACCATGTGCCGGAACTCGAAAGCGTGTTGCCGACCATGTAGGCCGCAAAGCCCCTCTGTGAGAGCGCGCCGCGGATGCTCCCGCCGGTTCCCGACCCCCACGGCGCGGGCCGATCAGCCATCTTCGGTCAGTCGACCACCCCGTGCGGCTGCCGTCTCGAGAATGGGATCACTGCCGAGGTCGTAGATCTGCCACGATACATCCCTCCGGAAGTTCAGGAATCGGTGACCTCGGTCGTGGGCGTTGAGGGCGTAGCGGACATCGGCCGGAATCGACACTGCGGTTCCCGGACCGAACGTGTGGGCGCCCATCGAGACGCCGCCGTCGAGGAGGTAGATGATCTCGTCCTGCGAATGGCTGTGCGCCCGCCCGCGGCGGTCGTCGGTCGCGGGCGTCTCGACCGTGAACAGCTGGACCCGGCAGTTGTCGCAGGTGCCGTCGGCGAACCAGATCGCGCGGACGTTCTCGCGCGCGCCCGACTCGAACCGTCCTGCGGGACCGACGACATGGACCCCGCCGCCCGCTCCCGGAGGCCCGAGCGGTCCGGGCGGCGACGGCGCGTCGACCTTCGATCCAAAATGGGCGACGGTGGTCGGACCGTTTGCGGTTGCGATCGCGGCAGCGCCCCGCTCGACGATCACCGCTCCCCCCGCAGGGCAGCGAGCGCTGTCGATGTCCAGTTCACCGCTCATCACGTAGACCGCTTCATCGGTGTCATTCGAGTCCCACCGGAGCGTCGCTCCGTCCTCAAGCTCCGATTCGACCAACCAGAGCGGGAACTCAGGAGGGCTGAGACGCCGCGCCGTCCCAGGCACGTCGTCGCGAGAGATACTCGTCCACTTGGCCATCTACTTCCCCGATCGACTTCCCTCAGCATCCCCTCCCGGCCTGCCGAGGCCGAGCTGGCGCGACCACTCGAGATTCATCCGGGCCGAACCGATGTGGGCGATGTGCACGACATGGCCCTCGCCCTGGTTGGGATCACCGTAGATGATCGGCCCGGTGCCGGCCTCCTCGGCCTCCGTCGCGAGCCGGTCGAGGTCCTGCCAGTAGGCGATCTCCTCCGATGTGGGGGTGAAGACCTCGTGCGCCACCGCGATCTGGCTGGGGTCGCCGATCATCATCCCGCGATATCCGATGTCGCGCAGCTCCTCCACCCACCGTCGCAGGCCGGGACCGTCGTCGAGGTCACCGCCCCACATGCCGCTGATGGGCCAACGCACGCCGGCCGCGCGCGCTTCGACGAGGGCCTTCGATCGGAGGTAGAGAGATTCCCGCCCCTCGGCCGTCCACCGGAATCCGAGGGCCTGATGGATGTCGCCGAAACGCGAGACGGCGCCGCCCATGTAGGCCACTCGTGGCGAGGCCGACGCGATGTCGAACGCGTTGTGGAGGCCGAGCGCGGTCTCGAGGATCGGGTAGATGCACGTGGAGCCACGCTCGATGTCGAACTCGGCTTCGACACAGGTGAGGAGCGCGTCGGCCGCGATCACATCGCCGCCGGTCTGGACCTTCGGGAGCAAGATCCCGGCGAGGGCCGGCGTCATCACTGCGTTGAGGTCGCGCAGGGTGAAGCCGCTGTCGATGGGCTGGACCCGCACGAACCAGAGCGGCGCACCGGGTCCCGTCGGCGCCGATTCGAGGAATTCGTGGACCAGGGTCCGGGCCCGCTCCCGCTCCGCTTCCGGGAAGGGCGTGCGGGGTTCCTCGATGTCGATGACGACCGCGTCGGAGCCCTGCCCGGCTGCGCCGGCGACCTCGTCGGGGTCGCTGCCGGCGACGAACAGGACGGACCGCAGTGGGCGTGCGTCGGCCTTGGGATTCATGGCGCCTCCTCGGTGGCCGAAGCCTCCGACGCGTCGCTGCCGTCGGGATGGACGTGGATGGTCCTTCCCACCGGGTTCTCGAAGAACACGTGCAACAGCTTGGAGGCCTTGGTGATCCGGTAGGCGTAGAGCGTGCCCGGCGGAACCCAGGACATCGTTCCCGGTCCGTGGAGCGAGCCCGATGCCGTCTCCTCGCCGCGGTTCATCGCGAGCGCGTCGTCGCCGGTGAAGAACTCGAGCTCGCCCTCGAGGATGTACTCGACCCGGCGGGCGTTGTGCTTGTGAGGCTTCACGACCGACCCGACCGGGTGCTCGATGTAGTACACCCACGGCCCGGTCTCGCTCTCACCACCGAGCCACTTGATACGGGCCTGGCTGCCCTTCGCGGGCCGGGCTTTGTCGGGCTCCGCCGCGGGTTCGAGCCAGTCGATCTCATCGATGCATCGGAACAACACGGCAGCGGGATCGTTCGACATTGGAGGTTTCCTTCCGGAAGGGGCAGTTGTTGGTTCGGTCATCGGGCAGACGATGGGCCGTCGGGTGGCGAGAACCCGTGGACCAGGCCACCTTCGAGGATCGGTGGCGCTGCGGGGTCGATCGTCTGTTGGGACGCGTCGGCGCGATAGTTCAGGAAACCGAACCCGCCGGGGGTGCGAAATCCGTAGCGGCGATCCGCATCGATCGCGAGTGTGTCGCCGCGGCCGACCCGATGGCCGCCGAGCTGGAGTTCCCCCCAGAGCACATGGATCAACTCGTCGACGGAATGGCTGTGCGTCGCCGACTGATAGGCGGAGGAACGTGACGTGTAGAGCAGCGTCAGTCGACATGTGGGGCAGGTGGAATCGGCGTAGTAGCGCGAGTCCCGATGGTCGTCGGAGACGGCCAACCAGCCCGCGGGCCCGACGACGTGTGTGTGATCCGCCGAACCCTGGATCGGCCCGTTGAGGCCGTCGGTCGGCACCTGCGGATCTCGGGGTCCCATGTGGAGCAGGGCGCTGTCCTCGACGACATCGATTCTCGGCTGGGCGGCCGATTCGATCACGACGGTGCTGCCTTCGGGGCACCGTTCGCTGTCGACCGCAAGCGCTCCGGTGAGGACGTAGATCGCCTCGTCGCCCTTCGTCGTCGGCAGCTGCACCGTCGATCCGGCGTCGGCATCGATACGTACCATCCAGAGCGACGAGCCCTCGGGGCTGACGAGGCGGTACCGGGCCGTTCCCTCGATGCCGTGCCCGGGAACCGGGTGCGCGTCGCGAATCGACGACTGCTTGCCCTCGATGATCGCCAATCCCTTCACGACCCGACCCTCCCGTTCACTCGGCCGAGACCCTAACAGATCTATCTATATAATGATAGCCCCTCAGGACGCCACACTCACGACTCCGACGCCGTCGGACGCGTTGCCCTCGAAAGGAGAACCATGTTGATCTCCGCGGATTCACCCGGCGACCTGTGGGTCGACGAGCTCCCCGCCTCACTCAAGCAGAAGGCGCCGAGGGCGACCCGAAACCCTGACAACCTCCACTGGTACTTCGCGTCGCCCGGGACCGAGCGCGGGGTCGACCTCACCCTGTCGGGCTCCGCCGGACTCTCGAACGAGGAGGTCGACGCGCTCCTGAGCGAGGACCCGGACGCGATCATCGGATCAGGCGGAGGATCCAAACCCGTCCCCCGACTCCTCGACCTCTGGAACGACGACACGGTCGTCGACATCCTCTACCCGACGGCGGGGCTCGCACTCCTCCAACTCGAGGACCAGGCGCTCGGCGAAGCCTGCTACTCGATCTGCAACGACTGGCTGGCCGATTTCTGCGCGACCGACCCCGTCCGTCTCCTCGGCCACGCCCTCGTGCCGGCGTGGGACATCGGCGTCGGCGTCGCCGAGTTGCGCCGCGCCCACGACCTCGGGCTACGAGGTGGACTGATCTGGACGTCGCCGCCCATCGGCGACAGCTTCATCGACCGCCGCTACGACCCGCTGTGGGCCGCCGCGTCGGAGATGCACATGCCCATGGCGATCCGCACCCTCGCGGGCCAGCGCGAGAGCCGCGACATCGCCAACTTCGACAGCTCGGTCGAGTCGAGCTACTACTTCACGTTCCGCACCCACGACGAGATGCAACGAAGCGTGAGCGAGATGATCGTCGCCGGCGTGTTCGAACGCTTCCCCGAGCTGAAGATGGTCGGCGCCGAAGGCGGGATCAACTACGCGGCGGTGATGGAGCAGCGCCTCGACTCGGGGTACGGCGGTTTCTGGGGAAAGCTCGGCCACGGGCTGACCATGAAGCCCTCGGAGTACTTCCGGCGCAATGTGCTGCTCACCTACATCAACGACCCGATCGGGCTCAACAACCTGTCGTTCACCGGCGCCGATCATTTCATGTGGTCGGGCGACTATCCGCACGGTGCGTCGACATGGCCGAACTCCCGCGCCTCAGTGGCCTCGGAGTGCGCCGCCGCGGGAATCGATGATGCGACCCTCGAGAAGCTGACGGTCACCAACGCGGCCGAGGCGTACCGGATCGATGTCGCCGAGGTTCAGGCGCCCAGTCCGGCGATCGTCGACCAGCTCTCCGCCAACGGCTGACTCAAGCCGGCTCGACGGTCAGGAATCGGTCGACGTGACCGAACCGTCGACCATCGCATCGATCTCTTCGGGCGCGAACTCGAGTTCCCGGAGCAGTTCGATCGAGTGTTCTCCCGGCCCGCAGGCGGGCCCGAACACCGGATCCGAACCCGACAGCCTGACCTTCGGCGGTAGCCGCCAGTAGTCGCCGAAGCACGAGTGCGACGCAGGTGCGAGCAGTCCGGCCCGTTCGAGCCAAGTGTCGAAGCCGTGCGGGTACACCTCGGCGGCGCCGACACCGGCGGCTCGGAGCCGTTCGACCCACTGCGCCGCGGGCGCGGCGGCCAGAGCCGCCGCGATCGCCTCCTGCACCGCGTCCCCGTCGAGACTGCCGGCCTCGTCGATCCCGAGTTCCGACAACAACGCCCGCCACTCCGACTCCTGCGCAGCGGCCACGAACACGTGTCCGTCGCTGCAGTCGTAGAGCCGGTATCGGGCCGAGAGTCCGCGCTGGTGCGCATCCGCCACGACGAACGGCGCCTCGGGGGATGACAGGACCATGTCAGTCGAGTGGATGTAGCCGGTGCTCACCAGCATCGTCGTCTCCATGGCCTGGCCGTGCCCGGTGAGCTCCCGGGCCCAGAGTCCGAACAGCAGCGCGGTGGCCGCGCCGAGCGCGCTCCCCGGATCCGCATAGGAGTCATTGACGGGTGGATTCCCGAGCCCGGCCTGCTTGAAGCCGCCACCGCTCAAGGCGTTCGGCGTCGAGTGGAACGCGGCCCGATCGCGTTGCGGCCCGTTCGAACCGTAGGACGCCGCGTACAAGTGGACAGCGCGCGGGTTTCGAGCGAGAACGGTCGGGGCATCGAGCCCCAGGCGCTCCGCCGCGGAGCCGCGGAAGCTGTGGATGACCGCATCGGCGCGGTCGATCAGGCGATCCAGGGCGCGTTGTCCGTCCACGTGCTTGAGGTCGAGAGTCAGACTCTCCTTCCCGTGCAGGAACTTCGCGCTCTGCAGCCCGGTTCGTCGGTACGGATCGCCGTCGAGCGGCTCGACCTTGACGACACGAGCCCCGAGTTCGGCGAGAAGCGACGTCGCGAACGGTCCCGCTATGTAGTATGCCACTTCGAGGATGACCGTGTCGGCGAGGGGCGGCCGACGGGCGGCGGTGTCCTCGGTCGGGGCCGGAAGCGGCAGCGGCTCGTTGCGCCACAGGTCGGCGGCCGGATCCGTCGAGCCGAGGCGCGGCGCCCCCGTCGTGATCGAGGCCGGCGTGTCGTCCATGTGAACGAGCGGCCCGAGTTGCCGCACCCGACCGAGCACCTCGTCGGTCAGCTCGAGAACCCGGCCGTTGTCGACCATGTCGGGGTGGGCGAGGAACTCCGCCGGGGTGAGAAACGGATCAGCGCCGACGTCGAACTCGGTCGAGAAGACCTGCATCCACTCCGCCTGCGTGCGCATACGCATTGCGTTCTGGAGAAGCCCTTCGAGCTCGTCGACGTCGTCGAGCGTCGCGATTCCGAGCGGGGCGTGCCGGAAACGATCCTCTTCGAGCACATGGGCCAGTCCGGTGGCCCGTAGCCAGTCCTGGAAGTGGCGGTCCTGCCGGGCACACATCTGGATGAAGCGCCCGTCGGCGCATTCCGCTGTGAGGAAACACAGCGCGATGCCGCGGTGGGTGATCGGCGAGATGGACGCGCCGTCGAGGACACCGCGACTCAACTCCTGTCGCATCACGAATGCCACCGCTCCTTCGAGCAGGCTCGTCGCGACATGCTGACCGCACCCCGTGCGTTGGCGCTGGAGCAGCGCGGCGACGATGCCCTGGACCGCGAGCTGTGAGGCGCCGAACGAGGCCACTGGCGCGGCGGTGAAGACCGGTCCTGTGTCGGTGCGACCTGCCGGGGCGCCGCTGAGCGCGTCGAGACCCGTCATCCGGCCGGTGCCGGCGGCCACGACCCCCTCGTAGGGGCGACCCTCGACCTGGTCGGCGACACGGCCGAACCCGGAGACGGAACAGGTGACGAGTCGCGATGGTGCGCCGTCGTCGGCCTGACCGATCCGTCGAAGCACGTCGTCGGCATCAGTGGCGATGAGCACGTCGGCGTCCGCCACGAGCGACGCGAGCGTGGAGAGGTCCTGTTCGTCGAGAAGGTCAAGGGTGACGCTGCGTTTGCCCCGGTTCCAGAACGCAAAGGCCGGGAGGGAGCGGGCCCAATCGCCCGCCTCCGGCTCCACCTTGATGACATCGGCGCCATGGTCGGCGAGAAGCATCGACGCCATGGGTCCGGCCATGCCCGTGGTCAGGTCGACGACGCGAAGGCCGCGGAAGACCTCGACACTCGGGCCGTCGCTCAGGGCAGGACCGATTCGTCGTTATCGACTCCGGCGTCGGCGAGGAACTTCTTGGCCGTCTGGGCCATGGCGCCGTCGATCATTCGACCGTCGTGCTCCACCGCTCCGATCCCCTCTGCCGCCGCGTCGTCGAGCGCGCTGATGACACGACGCGCATCGTCGAGGCGTTCGGCGGTCGGAGTGAAGACCTCGTTCACGATCGCGACCTGGGCGGGATGGATCACCATCATTCCTTTATATCCGAGTCGACGCGACGACTCGGCGAAGGTTCTCACCTCATCGATGTCGGCGAGCCCGGAGACGAGCCCTGTCATCGGGTGCTGCACCCCGGCAGCGCGGGTCGCAACGAGGACCTGGCTCCGGATGACCAGCGTCTCGAGCCCCTCCGGGGTCCACTCGAATCCGACGGAGCGGGCGAGATCGCCGTCGCGCGACGTGCCACCGCCCATGAACTCGATGCGGCTCGACGCCCGGGCGATCTCATCGGCCCGGCGGACCGCCTCGGCCGTTTCGATGATCGGCCAGATGAGGACCTGCCCCCGAGGCACGCCCCGACGGCCTTCGTGCCACGACAGGATGTCCGCCACCAGACGAACGTCGTCCGGATGCGTGATCTTCGGGACGAGAACGGCGAGCAGGCTGTCGTGGACGACCGCCGCGAGATCCTGCTCGAGATCCTCGACCTGCGCCGTGTTCACCCGGGCCATCGCCCACGCGCCGACGCCCCGGCGGCGGGCGACCAACCATTCGGTCGCGTTGCTCCGGGCGGCAGCCTTGCCGCGCTCGGCCACGGCGTCCTCGAGATCGAGGATCACCGCGTCGGCGCCACGATCGTCGGCCTTGGTCAGGAACTCGGACCGTTGGGCCGGCACGAACAGCGCACTCCTGATCCGTGGTGTCCGTCGAGCGGTCACGGCAAGGCGGCGAAGAGTTCAGGATCCGATTTGCGCAGCCTCCGCAAATTGGCGTCCCACATGTTCGGCAGGAAATGCTGACGGTACTTTCCGCGCCCGCGGAGGGCCTCGGCGTCGGGGAACTCGGTCCCCCCGATTGCCTCGGCCTCGATGTGATAGCGAGCCGCCGCCTCAAGCATCATTGCCTCGATCGTGGCCTGCTCGAGCGACTGGGACGCCACGATCGCACCGTGATTCTTGATGAGTACGACCCGCTTGTCGCCCAGTTCCTCGGCGAGATCGTTCCCCTGCACCGCCGGTTTCGTGCCGTCGTCGGCGTGGAGCACCTGGTCCTCGAAGAAGAGAACCGAGGCCACATTGTACATCCCGATCGGCTGGCCGATCGTCGAGAGCACCGACACGTAGTGGGAGTGGGTGTGGATGACCGAGCGCACATCCGGACGACTTCCGTAGATCGCCGCGTGGAACTGGATGGCCGGCGACGGGTCCCAGTCGCCCTCCAGTCGCTCGAGGTCGAAACCGACCTTGATGACCATCTCGGGGGTGGTCTCCTCGAAGTAGCCGAACGGCGAGACCCAGAACCCGTCGTCGGCGCGTTCGCTCACGTGGCCGGCCACCATGCTCTCGCATCCGTTGCGGGCGAGCATCCGACGAGAAACCGTGACGCGGAGTCGAGGATCGGTCAAGTCGGCTCGTGGTTGCATGTGCATTCCTTTGCTACGAGAGACCGCGCTCGATGTCGGTCAACGGTCGCATATCCTCACCATCTCGCTAATCATTTATAAGATAGCATCTTTCAGGGCATCGCGCCGAACCGGTAGAGGCGCTGCGCGTTGCCTGCGGTGATCAGATTCCGTTCAGACCGCGGCACTCCGGAGAAGTCTGCCTCAAGTCGGCGCCACGAATACGGCCAGTCGGACGGAACATGCGGGTAGTCGCTCGACCACATCATCGTCTCGACGCCGATCTCGTGGCGATGGCGAATCCCGAACCCGTCGACGATGTACGTGAACATGAAGTGATCCTCGACGTAGCTGCTCGGTGGACGCTCGAGCGACACGCCAGCCCCGCGTCGCAGCCGCAGGTAGCGGTCATCGATCTGCTCCTTGAATTACGGCACCCAGCCGGCGTCGACCTCGGCCACAACCACCGTGAACCCCGGGTACCGGGCGAAGACACCCGACCAGATCAGTTGCAGCATGCGTTTGGGAGCGTCGTACCAGCGGACATCGCCGACGATCTTCTCGGTGTGGGCCGATGGCATCTCGTTGACCATCGAGACATGGATGTGGAGTGCCAGGTCGTCGGCGACGAGCCGCTCCCACACGGGATCGTCGGCATCGTCCCACCGGAGATCGCCGTGGGGCCAACAGCCCACGAGGACCCCCTTCACCTCCGGGCGCCCGGCCAGGCGATCGAGCTCCGCCAGCGCCATGTCGCGGCCGCGATTCGGCAATAAGACGATGGCGCCCAGGCGACTGGGATCGTGAGCCGCGTACTCACAGATCCAGTCGTTGTAGGCACTCACCTGGGCCAGATGGAACGCGGGATCCTGCGTTGCGATCACCGCGTGCGAAAGGCGCGGCGTGGGGTAGAGAACCGCCGCATCGATCAGGTCCATGTCCATCTCGCGGAGCCGGGCGGCCGGATCCCACCCGCCGGCGCGTATGTCCTCGAACCGCACCCACGCTTTCGTGTCTTCCGGGGCCATTCCCGCGGTCGCGTTGAAGCCGAAGTTGATCGGGTCGTAGACGCCTTCGAGCACCCAGGCGTCGCCTTCGTCGAATCGTTCGATTCGAGGCGCGCGGTCCCGATACTCGGCGGCGACGCGACTCGTCCAGAGGTCGGGAGGTTCGTTGACGTGGGTGTCCGCATCGATCAACTGGTAGCTGCGACCCGATGGGTTGGCGCTCATTGGACGGCGCTGTTGCGTTGTTCGATCGGGGGGCGCGTTGATGGGGCCGAACTGCGGTCGCGGGGTCAGGTCGCTTCGGCGAGTTCGTCGAACGCGGCCGCGGCTCGAAGATGTTTGTTGCGGGCGGTGATGCCGAGTTCGTAGTGGCCGCGACGTAGGTTCTGGATGTACGCGTGACAGCGGGTCACTACCGACGCTGTCTGGTCGCGCTTAAGACAGCGCATCGGCCGCCGCCGGGCTTTGAGCAGGCCATGGTCGCCCAGGACTGTGTCGAAGAAGCGCCGTGCCGCCGCGGTGTCACGTTTCTTGGAGACGTGGATGTCGATGATGTGGCCGTGCTGGTCAACTGCGCGGTACACGTAACGCCACACACCGGCGACCTTCACATGTGTCTCGTCGACAAACCGTTGGTCTCCGATGCCATGGCGACAGGGCCGTGCCGCGTCGATCAACAACGGTGTGAAGCGCTGCAGCCACCGGTAGATGGTGACATTGTCGACCTCGATTCCTCGCTCGGCTAGGAGTTCCTCGACGTCTCGGTCCGACGGGCCGTAGCGCAGGTACCAGTGCACGGCCAGCAGGATCACTTCTGGCGGGCACCGGTAATCAGAGAACGACGTGGCACAAAGTCGACGATCAACACGAGAAGAATTCACCCAGCGGCCCTCGCCGGCCGCCACCACGATTCCGCCAACGCAACACGGCCCCTACGCGCCGGTGTCGGTGGTTTCGCCTAACTCGAATGCGGCTTTGAGCACGGCGATGTATTGGTGGGTGTCGCCGTCGGCTACGAGGTTGCCGTCGTCGTCGATGGCCGCCTCGGGGTCGGCGCCGTGTTTGCGTAGGACCTCCACGATCCGGGCGCGTTCTTGTGCCGGGATCGGTTGGTGGGGGGTGAGTGCTTTCAGGCGGCGTTGCGTTTCTTTGTCCATGCACGCAATAATATGCCCCCAATGGGGTTAGTTCCGAGTATCGTTAGAGAATTGATGGAAAGGGCGTGCTAATGCCGAAGGTCAACGTGTATCTGCCAGCCGATCTCGCCCGTGACGTGAAGGGGCATGGGATCAGCCTTTCTCCGGTCTGTCAGGCCGCGCTTCGAGTGGAGGTCATGCGGGCTGAGGCGTCGACTGCGACACGTTCTGATCTGGCGGCGGTCGCCGATCGACTCGCGTTGACCGACAAGGTTGACAACGATCGCCGTTACCTCGAGGGGTATGGGGTTGGGGCGGACTGGGCGCGCGAGGCCGCATCCCTACGCGAACTCCGCGGGGTCAGTCGCCACTGCGAAGGCGATTTGGGCCGTTCATTTGACCTCGTCGATATCGCACCGAGTCTCCACTCGTTCCTGATGGTTCGCTGCGCCGCTCTAGACCCGGAGGCGGATTGGTTTGAGCGAATCGACACCGAGACAGCGTTCAACCGAGGGCTTGTCGAGGGTGCAGCCGCGGTCTACGAAGTAGTGCGCCCGTTGCTTGCCTCGCGTGACATCGCTGGCGCGTCTAAGGAGCAGTGACATGAAGGACGACCAGGACCCGCTGATCGCCAATGCGCTGGCCCAGGGCTGCACCCAGGGTGAGGCCGGCCGACGCGCCGGCGTCTCGGAGCGCACCGTGCGTCGACGCCTCATGGAACCCGCGTTCCGAGACAAAGTCGTCGACGCACGCGATCAGCTCATCAAGGAGACCGCCGACCGGTTCACCAGCCTGCAAGCAAGCGCGCTTGACGCCATCGAGACAGCTCTCACCGACCCACGGGCTGAGACCCGGCTACGGGCCGCGAAAATGATCCTCGATATTGGCGGCCAGTACCGGGATCGGGTCGAACTCGAAGCCCGCCTCCAGGCCGTCGAAGCAGGCACCGGTGACCCCAACTCCACGCCGCACTCGTTTGGCGAAAGGCGGCCAGAAGCGGCCAAAACGGCCAGATCACCACTGGAGTCAAGGTGATGGACGGAGCAGAGCACGAAGACAGCTGAGTCGGCTCCTCCGAGTGGCGGCTGGATCTGCTCGACAGGATGGCGCGCGTTCCCAAATCGACGAAATCTGTTCCCAACCCTGATCGCGCACCCCATCTGAGCTGGGGGTTCGGGGTTTTCTACCGGCCCGACGGGGGCGGGGCCGGGAGAATTCGCGGCGCGAAACTCCCGGTCAGCGGTTGAGGTTAGTGGTGGGCTGGTGTCGGGCCTCGTTGGGTGCGTTGGTGGGCGCTTGAGGTAGTGGTTGGCTGGCGTGTTGGGGCTGAGCGGTCGGGTGCGGGCGCGGTGGTGCCGCCGGTGGTGTGGGCGGCGTGTTGGTCAGGCGGCGATGGGTTCGGTTCGGCGTCGGCGGTGTTCGTGGATGGCGACGCTGTTCACCGCGAGGGCAAAGCCGATGAGGTTGAGGTGTTGTCGGGCGTGTCCGATGGAGTGGGCCCGCCCGAGCCAGAGGGTGTCGTCGAGGTGGCGGTTGATGGACTCGGCGTCGTTACGTCGGGCGTAGAGCCGAGCGAAATCGGGATCTGCTGGTGGGATGGGTCGGACGTTCTCGGTGCGGTTGAAGCCCCGTCGTTGGTCTTCGTTGTTGGTGTGGAGTCGGACGGTGACGGTTCCGCTGTCGGCCCAGTCGGGGAGTCGGTGGTCGTTGTACCACCGGAACTTGTTGTCTTTGCCGGTGTTGCGGTGGGTGCGTATGCGGGGGAGCGGAATGAACTCGAGGTCGCCGGTGTCAACGAGACGGCCGATACCGATGTGACCGCCGCTGGCGTAGAGGTCGATGGTGCTGATGGTGCCGTCGGTGTGGCGGATAGTTTTGGTCTCGACCCACACGGATTTGTCCTGCCGCTGAGCGTTGGGGTCTCGACGCGACTGGTCGGATCCGGCCTGCTTGGCGGTGACTCGGTTGACCGGCAGCCAGCCCAGATCACGGAGGAGTCGTTGGTGATGGACGCCGCGTAGCGCGGTGTCGTAGATGACGCTTTGGGCGCCGGGGCAGAGGGGTGCGAGGCGAGAGGTCAGCGGACGCGGATACGAGGATCGGGCGCGCCGCTCCGCATTGTCGACAGGAACTCTTCGATCGGAGCCGGCAAGGCGACCTGGGGGGTG
>Ga0209709_10000152_pt1 | contig 65906 bp, 73 predicted proteins | sample ArcticOcean_MG_C_2_FD_187435 | JGI IMG/M metagenome (GOLD analysis project Ga0209709, IMG submission 187435) | Marine microbial communities from western Arctic Ocean - ArcticOcean_MG_CB4_136 (SPAdes) (version 2) | ecosystem: Environmental > Aquatic > Marine > Oceanic | place: Arctic Ocean... | reverse complement strand
TATAAAAGATGTTGAGTTTAATGTTGGTATTAACAGGGACTATAATTACTTCGAATTACAGGATAGTTTAGTAGAAAAAAATATTATTAAATGCGCTAAAATATTTTCATATTTTAATACAAATCAAAAATTATTTCCAATACAAAAAACTATAATTTATTTATTTTCTTTTTATTATAAATTATTAATTATAAAATCACAAAACATATCTAATCCAGATATAATTTCTTCAACAATTGGGGTTCACCCTTATGTAGCAAAATCATATTTAAGAGCATTTTCTAATTATAATTTAATGGAAATTAAATTGATTTTAAAAAATATTAAAAAACTAGATTTAATATCTAAAGGCATTTATAGAATAAAAAATGATGAAAATTCGTTATTAATGGAAACACTCTTTAAAATCTTCATTAAAAAATGAAAAAAAAATTAATATTATTTTTGTTGTTTCATCATTTAACATCTTTCTCTCAAGAAAATTATCAAATAATTAATTCAGACATTAAATTTCAAATAAAAAACGCCTATGATATCAATGATTATAATTTAACAATCAAGCTTTATGAAAATCTTTTCTCTGAAATACATTTAATTGATGACGAAACTAATTACTACTATATTTCTTCTTTACTAAATCATTTCAAAACAAATAAAATTAAAAATGAAATTGAAAAATATATTAATTTAAATGGCGGAAAATTTTCAAATAAACTTTCTTATGAATTCGGGAAATTTCAATTCAATAAAAATAACTTCAAGAATGCAATTAAATATTTATCTAAAATAAAAGGAGATAGTGATGAAATTAACTATATGATCGGTATTTCATATTATAATAATAAAAGTTATAATAAAGCATTTGAATATCTTAAAATTGTAAAAAATGAAAAATTCAATGATAAGACAAATTTTTCTTTAGGTGTAATTTCATATTCTTTAAATAATTTTTATGAATCATTAGATTATTTTGATAAAATAAGAGATGATTCTTATTCACAAAAAACCCTTCAGTATTTAATAAGTATTAATTTTTTAAATAATGAATTTGATGAAGTAATAAAGCTTAGAAAATCCTTATCTGATAAAAGTGAAAATAAAGATTACATAACTTATTATGTTGCAAAATCATATTTCAAATTAGAAAAATATAAAGAAGCTTTAACATTTTATCATAAACTTAATTCACTTATTGATAGAGACAATGAAATTAATTTTTCAATCGCTATTAGTAATTATAAACTTAAAAACTATGAGAAAGCAATAAAAATTTTTAAAGATTTAGCATTTACGATCAATGATTACACTCAATTATCATCTTATTATTTAGGAGAAATATATACTCAAGAAAATATGCTTAATTATGCTCTTAATTCATATTATGCTGCATATAATATTAAAAATGACAGTGTTTACACACAAAATTCTTTATTAAACTACGCAAAAATAAATTATGTAATTGGTAATCATGATTTATCCATAGCATCATTAGAAAAACTCAAAAATCAATATCCATATTTTAATTCTAATGAAATAAATCAATTATTAGGTGAAAATTATTTTATGACTAATAACTACAATAAAATTATTAAATATATTGAGTCATTAGATAACATTACTGATAATTCAAAAAAAAAATATCAAATAATTACATACCAAAAAGGAGTTGATCATTTTAATAAAGGGAATTTTAAGAATAGTATTAACTATTTTAAGTTATCTATGAAATATCAAATAGATAGAAACATCTATTTTGAATCTATATTAAATATATCTGAAGCACTATTTATTGGAAATAAGTTTTTTGAATCAAATGAAGAATTATTAAAAATATTCAACTCAAAATTAAGTCCTCCTAAAAATATTTTGATTAAAGCTAACCTAGCATTAGGGTATTCATACTTTAATTTAAATGAATACAATAGTGCAATTAAACATTTTGAATATTACTTAAGGAATTCAAATAATTCTAAAAATTTAAATGATATTATTTTAAGACTAGCAGACTCTTATTACGCTTCTAAAGATTTTAATAAATCTATTAAGGTTTATAATCAAGTTAATGATTATAATAATATTGATTATATAAATTATCAAAAAGCATTATGTTATTATGGGATGAATAATAATAATGAGTCTATATTATTTTTAGATAAAGTTTTAAATAATAATAATTCCTCATTACGTGATGACGCAGTTTTCAGAAAAGCACAAATATTCTTAGAAAGCAGTGATTTTGATAATTCTGTTAAATACTACAGTGATTTAATTAAAAATTATAAAACAAGTAGTTATATACCTTACTCTTATTTAAATAGAGCTACATCATTATTTAACCTAAAAGCATATGAACAAGCAGAAAAAGATTTTATTTTTATTTTAGATAATATCTTATCAGAGAATATACTTAATGAGGCACTTTTAGGAATGCAGAAAATTGTTCCGTATACTAATAATTATAATTTATTAAATAAATATGTTGAATCATACAGAAATAAATTCCCTAAAAATAAAAATATAGAAATAATTCAATATGAAACATTAAGAAATTTATACTTTAATCAAAAATATAATGAGTTTATAAAATCATCAAAAAAATACAGAATTGATAATGGAGTGAGCCTTAATTTGTTAGAAATAAATTTTTATACAGCTGAATCTTTTTTTAGACAAACAAAATATGACAGTGCAATAAACTTTTATGAAAGTGTTATAGATAGTTTAAATACTAGATATTATTCAAGATCATTAAATAGAATTGCTCTCATCAAACAAAAACAAAACAAATTTGAAGAGTCCCTCGAGTTTTACAAAATATTAAATAAAATTTCTAAAAATAATAGAGAAAAAATAGATTCTTATGTTGGTATTATATACAATTATTTTTACTTAAATAATACTGACTCTTTGAGTTATTATTCTCAACAAATAAATAAGTATGAAAAAATATCCTTCACTAATAGAAATAAAATTAATTTATTAATTGCTAAATCATATTTAAAAAACGACAATGAATCTGCGGCTATTGATATGTTACTTACAACTATAAACTTAGTTAAAGATGAAAGTGCTGCAGAAGCACAGTATTTACTAGCTGAATTATTTTTCAATAAAAATGAAAACAAACAAGCTTTAGAAACCTTATACACACTAAATGAAAATTTTCTTACTCAAGATTACTGGGTAGGAAAAAGTTATCTACTAATTGCTAAAATATTTATATCTATGAACGAAAAGTTTCAAGCAAGTGCAACACTAAACTCACTAATAGAAAACTCTAAAATAGATGAAATTAAAAAAGAGGCTTCAAATTTATTATTAGAAATTAATACAAATGAATAAATATATTATACCAATTCTTATGATAGTCTATAATTCATCATTCTCTCAAAATAATGAGGGTGAAATTGAAGATGCACAAATTTTAATTGAAAAAAATAGTAAAATAATTTTACCTAAAGTCGACAAAGTAATTGAAAAATTAATCACCAATAAATATATTATCGATAAACAAAGTTTTGAGTTTTCATATTTAAATTATCAAGTACCAGGTGATAATAAAAAAATTGATAAGTTTATAAGGCTTGAAAATATAAAAAAAGAAAATTCAAAGAATAACCTGAGATTACAATTAGGTAATTACAGTAGCTTTTTAATTCAAAGCTCAAATATTCTTTATAATAACAAAGATTTTACGATCCATTCTAATTTATATCATAAATCAAATCTTAAGGGCTATTATTATTCTGATAATAGTAGATTCAATGAATCCGATATTAATATTGGAGGAAAATATATTAAAAGAAAAAATTCATTTGATTTCCTATTTGATTATAAAAAAATTACAACTGGTTACTCAGGGTATTTAGAATCACTTGAAGAGATTAATTACGATGAAATAAAAGTTAATATTTCAAAATATTTATTTGATATAAAATATTCATATAATGATAATAACTTTTCAACTACTATTGAAAATAAAAATATTATATATAAAGATCTTTTATATCAAGAATTTAACAATCTAACTATCTTAAATTTAAATTATAAACTTTCTGATGAGTTTAATATAAAACTAAAGTTTTTAAACGATTATTATCATATTTATTCGTTTGATGATATGATTATAAATACTTATAATTTATCATTATTATTTAAATACAATACGAAAAATTTATATTTATCAATTGGTGGGAAACTAAATAAATCATCCAAAGAATTTAAAAAAACAACCAAAATGGGTGGTTTGTATCCTCATTTAAATATAAAATATAAAATCAATAATTTTTCTATTAAGTTATTTACAGACAATGGATTGGTTTCAAATAAATATTCTGATAAAATATTTTCAAACCCTTTTGTCTATGATAAATATCTTTTTAGTGCATTAAATAATAATGTAGAGAACAGTTATAATGGTTTGGTAGAATACCAAATAAATAACAATGCTTTTTTAAATATTAAATATTCAAAAAAAATATTGAAAGGTTTTACATGGTATATAAGTAATGTAACTTCAGATTATTTAACTATTGAAGGAAATCCTGTTAATGCACCTATATACCTATACTTATTAAAAAGATATGATGAAAAAATATATATAGATCAATTAAGTTTTTCTTTAAAAATACCTTTTAATTCATTTATTTCTCCAAGTTTTGATTTTTCTTATATAGACACATGGAATAAAGCAAATGCTGGAGGATATATTACTAAGGATAATATTAGATTTTATTATATGCCTAAATATTCAATGAATTTTGAAAATCTTTTTATTTATAAAAAGGTAAAATCAATTGTTGGAATTAATTTATTACTAGATTCTTATTCTCAGGATTTTAATTCTAAATCTTTCAGGATGGATAATTATGTAAATCTTTTTTTAAACTCAGAATATGAGTTAAATAATAAAATAATTCTAGAATTAAATATAAAAAATATTCTAAATAAGAAGAATGAATATTATTATATGTATCCCGAGTTGGGATTTAATGTTATGTTAGGAGCATTTATAAAATTTTAATAATGAAAGAAAATGATGAAGATTTTGGATTAATTAATATTGATAAAAAAGATTTCATAATTAAAAAAAAATCAAATTATTTTAAATATCTAATTCTAATAATTCCTATAATACTTATATACTATTACTTTAATAAAAATTTGTTCCAAAATATTTCAAATGAGAAATATGTTTCTAGTTTAGAAAAAGAAATAATAACATCAAATCTTCCAATAGATTCTATCAAGGAAAATAATACTAGAATCTCAGCTGATTTAAGTAACACAAAAAAAGATTCTATGTATGTAAATAAAGATGAAATAGAAAAAACTAAGATCTTAAAAGAAGATAAGTTAACTGGAAAATATTATATAATTACAGGTAGCTTTTCAAATTATAATTTATCTTTAAAAAAAGCAAATATGTTATTGAATTTAGGTTATCAACCAATTATAATTTTACCAATAAATAACAATAATATGTATAGGGTAGGAATTGATTTATTTGATGATATTGAAACTGCTAAAAAATCACTAAAAAATTACATTATAAATTTAAACGACAAATTATGGATATTAAAACATTAATTCTTCAAATTATAAATGAAACTGATGCGTTATCAATCATTGATGCTCAAGAAAAAATATCAGTAATGGATTTGCTACTGAAAGGTGGATTTATGATGATTCCAATTTTACTTTTATTTATTACTACCATATACATATTTATTGAAAGAATTTTAGTAATAAATAAAGGATCCAAATCACCAAAAAATTTTACTGATGAGATAATTAGTAGGGTAAGCAATAATGATATTAATGGAGCAAAATTAATCTGTACAGACACTAATAATCCGATTGCTAGAATGATAACTAAAGGCCTTAATAAAATAAATAGTAGTTTAAAGAATATTGAAACTTCTATAGAAAATGTTGGTAAAATAGAAATTTATAATTTAGAAAAGAACTTAAGTTTATTAGCTACAATTTCTGGTGCTGCACCAATGATGGGATTTCTTGGTACAGTGACTGGTATGATCCAAGCATTCATATCAATAGCACAAGAGGAGGGTGCAGTTAGTCCCAAATTATTATCTAGTGGAATATATGAGGCCATGATAACTACAGCTGCAGGATTATTTGTTGGTATTATAGCATATTTAGCATATAATTATCTGGTGTCTAGAGTAGAAAAACTTATCCATAGAATGGAATATAATACTATAGAATTTATTGAAATACTACAATCTAAAAAATGAATTTAAAACCAAAAAATAAGATAAATCCTTTATTCAGTATGTCTTCAATGACTGATATTATATTCCTTTTGTTAATATTTTTCATGTTAACATCAACTTTTGTCACACCTTCAGGACTTCCTGTTAGCCTTCCATCTAGCAAATCATCAACAATTATTATCCAAAAAGTTTCAGTAACTATAACCAAAGATTTACGGTATTTTATAAATGATAAAGAAGTTGAATTATCAAATATAGAGATTAACCTAAGAGATCAAATAGGTGAAAATGAAGGTTTAGTGGTTCTTCATTGCGACAAAGAAGTCCCTGTTGAACATTTAGTCAATATTGCAGGAATAGCTACATCGTTAGAGGCAAAAGTTAGTATAGCTACCCAACCTAGTAAATAGTATAAAATGCAAGATAAAGAATATAGAAATATTAAAAAAAGAGCATTTTACTTAACAGTATTTACCAATATTATATTTTTTATTTCACTTTTTATAATCATAGCATGGACAGAAACTTATCCTCCTCCTAAAGAGTATGGAATAGAATTAGGTACTGAAGTTTTAGATAATTCTCTTTTGGAAGATGATAATATAGAAAATACTGATGAGGAAAATATTGATGATATAGAGTCTACAAATGAAGATAACGATGAAAAGATAACTGAATCAACTGAAAAAGAAGTATTTGAAGATGTTATTGAGAAAGAAAGTAGCGAAATAAATAATATTGAAAACGAACTTGAAGAAGAAATATTAATACCTGAAACAGAATCAAATATATCAAATGAAAATATATCAGAAAGTAATACATCTTCCTATGATTCAAGTGACTTCACATCGTCTTCGAAAGAAGAAAAAATAGATGAAAGAGCTTTGTATAATTCAGAATCTAATACTGGAAAAGAAGGCTCTTCGTTAGAAATGCAGGGATGGGCTTGGGATTTTGCTCCAAACCCAAATGATAAAAGTTCTGAAAGCGGTAAAATTGTTTTTGAACTAATTGTTGATTATTATGGAGATATAATTGGATTAATAACTATAGAAACAACCTTAAGCCCTAAAGTTGAAAATATATATAGAGAAGAAATTTTAAAACTCACTTTTAGTCCTACTAACAACAATAATCCAGCAGATATATCAAAAGGAAAAATTACATTTATTATTAAAAATAAATAGATGACCTATAAAGAGACGATAAAGTTTCTATATAATAGTTTACCCACTTATCATATTCAAGGTGAAAAAGCATATAAACCCAATTTAGATAATGTAAATAATTTTGATGTTCTATTAAATCATCCTCATAAAACATATGATATTATACATATTGGTGGAACCAATGGAAAAGGAACTACTGCCTATGGGATATCTAGAATAATTACTGAAAACAATATAAAAACTGGATTATATACATCACCACATATCAAAAGCTTCAGAGAAAGGATTAAAGTTTCAGAAAAAAAAATCAGCAAAAAATATGTTGTATCATTTGTTAAAAGAAATCTAGAAATTATAAAAAAAATAAAACCATCATTTTTTGAAATTACAACAATGATGGCTTTAAGTTATTTTAAATTCAAAAAAGTTGATATAGGTATTATTGAAGTAGGACTTGGAGGTAGACTAGACTCAACAAATATTGTAAATCCCTTAATAAGTATTATAACTAATATAAGCTTAGATCACCAAAACATTCTTGGTAAAAAATTATTAAATATTGCAAAAGAAAAGGCTGGTATAATTAAAAAAAATTCTCTTTTTATAAAAGGTGAAAAACAATCTTATATAGATCATGTTTTTGAAAATCACTGCAGAAATTTAAAAACAAAATTTATTAAAGGATACAATCAGGTTAAAATAAAGACACTATCTAAAGATATTTATCAAAGAAAAATAGAAATAAATTTTAATCAATTGAAAATATTAATGACTATTAGTCCACCAACAGAATATTTTTTAAAAAACTTAACATCAATAATAAGTGCATCTAAACTAATTTTAGAACATTTTGATAAAAAGATTAATGAAAATTCATTTAAAGGGTTAAAAGATTTAATCCCTAAATCTAAAATTTTAGGTAGATGGCAATTACATTCAATAAATCCAATCATTATTTCTGATGGATGTCATAATGTAGCTGCCTTTAAAAATATATTAAATGAATTAAAATCATTTAATTTTAAAAATGTTTATTTTATTATTGGAGGTGCTAAAGATAAAAATTGGGCTAGCATAGTTAAAATTTTACCTTCTAATATCAATTATATTATTTCCAAATCGTCAAATGAGAGATCAATTAGTCCTAAAAAATTATCTAAATACTTTAAAGAAAAAAATCTTAATTATTTTGTAGTACATAATGTCAATAAAGCAATTGAATATTGTAAAAATTTACTTAAAACAAAAAATGATATAATTTTTATTGGAGGTAGCTTTTTTTTAATCTCAGATATTGATGAAAAATAAACTTAAAAGATATGGCGAAAATAAATTAAATAATTTAATTCTGGAAAATGGAAAAAAATTATTCAATAAAACTAAAGGTAAATGGAGCAAGATATTTAAAAATAATAATCCTATTTATCTCGAATTAGGTTGTGGGAATGGTGAATATACCGTTTATAATTCAATGCATAATCCAAATATTAATTTTATTGGTATTGATATAAAAGGGTCTAGAATATGGAAAGGAGCAACTTTTTTGAAAGAATTAAATTCAAAAAATGCATTTTTTCTAAGAATTCAAATCGAAGAAATAGATAAATATTTTAACAATAATGAAATTGATGAGATTCTTATAACATTTCCTGATCCAAGACCAAAAGAAAGTGATATAAAAAAGAGATTGACAAGTATTGAATTTCTATTAAGATATCACAAAATATTAAAGAATAATGGGAAAATTAAACTCAAAACAGATGATTTAAAATTATTTGAATTCAGTGTCGAATGTATTAAAAAATTAAATTTTAAAAATATAGAATTAACAAGAAATCTTTATAATTCTAAAAAGCACCAAGAAATAAAAAAAATTCAAACTAAATATGAAAAAAAATTTATAAATCAAGGTAGGTCAATTAAATACTTAAAATGCACAAAACTAGATTTCAATTAAATCTATTATATCTGAAATTGAATCGTAATCCTTATATCCAGGCCTTATTTCATCTGAACCTATTAAACTTAATCCATGAAGTGAATATTTTTTTAATTCGGACTCGGTAATATTAAAATTATTTCCTGGATTTATCAAAATTTTATAATCTCCAGAAAAAGTGTTTATCAATTTTTTAGATAACCAATTAATATTAGGAATTATAACGAATTTTACATTCGGATAGTTCAATAAGAAATTTTTATAGAATTCAAAATCATTTAAATCATCTTTATTTATAGAAATAATTACATTTTTATGATTAAAATCAATAACATCAATGTTGTTAGGGTAATTTATCTGAATATAATTAAATGTACCTCTATCAATCATAGAATTTATGTAAGTAGAGGATGAATTACCAAATTCTCCAACAATATCAATACCATTAATCCATCCAATGATTTCTTCTATTTTTACTAATGAAATCTTATTATCAGAAAATTCATCAACATTAAACCCAATTTGATTTACTTGAACTGCTGAGCAATATCTAGCATCACTTAAATTGGTTAATTGACCTACGTTAACAAAATACTTTAATGGCATTTTCTAAATCTAATTATAAAAAAACGTAATTTTACTTAATAATAACAAGAGAAAAAAATTATGAGTAAGCACGGTAAAGTTTTAGTTGCAATGAGTGGTGGTATAGATAGTTCTGTAGCTTCTATTCTATTGAAAGAGCAGGGTTATGAAGTTATCGGTCTAACAATGAAAACATGGGATTATGCTTCTTCTGGTTCATCTTCAAAAGAAACTGGATGTTGTAGCCTAGAATCTATAAATGATGCTAGAAATATTGCTGTCGACCTTGGTTTTCATCATAATATATTAGATATAAGAAATGAGTTTGGTGATTATGTGATTGATTATTTTACTGATGAATACATGAATGGTAGAACACCTAATCCCTGTGTCTTATGTAATACACATATAAAATGGGAATCTTTATTAAAAAGAGCTGATAAACTAGGCTGTGAATTTATAGCTACAGGTCACTATGCAAATATAAATTTTGATAATAATAGATATTATATATCAAAAGGTAAAGATTTAAATAAAGATCAGTCATATGCATTATGGGGAATAAGTCAAAAAAATTTAGCAAGAACAATCTTTCCTTTAGGTGACTTAAATAAAGATGAAATTAGAAAAATGGCTAAAGATTGGGGATACCATAATTTAGTAAAAAAATCAGAGTCATATGAGATTTGTTTCGTACCAGACAATAATTATAGAGGGTTCTTAAAAAATCGTGTTAAAGATCTAGATAAGAAAGTAGGTAAAGGTAATTTTATTGATACAGATGGAAATGTAATAGGTGTTCATGAAGGATATCCTTTTTATACAGTTGGCCAAAGAAAGGGACTTGGTTTAGCAACTGGTTATCCTGTTTATGTTACTGAAATAAATAGCAGAAAAAATGAAGTGATGATAGGCACATTTGATGAACTTAAAAGAAATGGAATGATGGTTGATAAGCTTAATTTTATGAAATTTGATAAGATTTCTGGAAAAATAAATTCTAATACAAAAATACGATACAATGATTTAGGGAGTCCATCAATTATTGAACAAATAGAAGGTTCAATAAAAGTTTTTTTTGGAAATGGAGTAAATGCTATAGCTCCAGGTCAAGCTGCTGTATTTTATGATAATAATGATGTGATTGGTGGGGGATGGATACGATCTAGTTTTCAACAAAATACCGTTAAAGAAAAAAAATATAAAATTGAAAATGAGTGACGTATCTGTATCAATACTAGATTGTGATTTTAGTAAACTTGAAAAAGAGTTTTATCATATTAATCAGACAAATGCAAAATACATACACATTGATATAATGGATGGAATTTTTGTTGATAGAAATACAGAAAAAATTTTTGATATAAATAAAATAAAAGTTCTTACAGATAAATATATTGATATCCATTTAATGGTAAATAAACCTAAAAAATATATTTTATATTTTTCAAAATACAATCCTGATATTATTTCATTTCATATAGAAAGTATAGAAAATATTGATCAAAATATATCTTTGATAAAATCATATGGTATTAAGTGTGGAATTGCAATAAATCCAGATTCTGATATAGATAAAATTGAAAATTATTTAAATAAAATAGATTTAATATTAATTATGTCTGTTGAACCTGGAAAAGGAGGTCAAAACTTTAAATTAGAAACCTTCAATAAACTAGAATTTTTAAAACAAAAAATAATAAATAATAACTTAAAAACTAAAATTGAAGTTGATGGAGGGGTTAATATTTCAAACTCAAAACAATTAAATAATTTAGGTGCTGATATATTAGTTTCAGGAAGTTATTTAGTAAAACATAACAGTATCAAAAAAGCTGTTAATTCTTTATTAAAAGTATAATAAAAGCTTAATCTTAAGAGCAAATTATTATATATTTGCATACCATAATAATACACAAATAATTATCAATAAACTTATTTATGATAGAAGATAAAGATCAGAATATTATACCAATTAATATTGAGGATGAGATGAAAGGAGCTTACATTGATTATTCAATGTCTGTCATTGTTTCTAGAGCTCTACCTGATGTGAGAGATGGTCTTAAACCAGTTCATAGAAGAGTTCTTTATGGTATGTTAGGTTTAGGAGTAAACTATAATAAATCTTTTAAAAAATGTGCTAGGATAGTAGGGGAGGTTCTCGGTAAATATCATCCACATGGTGATTCTTCAGTATATGACACCATGGTAAGAATGGCTCAAGAATGGTCATTAAGATATACACTGGTTGATGGGCAAGGAAATTTTGGCTCTGTTGATGGTGATTCAGCTGCTGCAATGAGGTATACAGAAGCAAAGCTCAAAAAAATATCAGATGAATTATTATCTGATATTAATAAAGAAACAGTTGATTTTCATCCTAATTTTGATGATACATTATTTGAACCATCTGTTCTTCCTGCAAAATTTCCAAATCTTCTAGTTAACGGTTCAAGTGGTATAGCTGTAGGAATGGCTACTAACATGGCTCCTCATAACCTTTCAGAAGTAATTGATGGAACTATGCACTACATAGATAATAATGATTGTTCAATAGACGATTTAATAACTTTTATTAAAGCGCCTGATTTCCCAACTGGCGGAATAATATATGGCTATCAAGGTGTAAAGTCTGCTTTTGAAACAGGGAGAGGAAGAATAGTTATGAGAGCTAAAGCATCAATAGAAATAAATGATAAAGAAAAAGATAATATAATCGTTACAGAAATTCCTTATATGGTAAATAAGGCTAACATGGTTGAAAAAACAGCTCATTTAATAAATGATAAAAAATTAGATGGAATAAGTGATATAAGAGATGAGTCTGATAGAAATGGATTAAGAATAGTATATGAATTGAAAAGAGATGCTATTCCAAATGTAATTCTAAATAATTTGTATAAATACACACAACTACAATCTTCTTTTGGAGTAAATAATGTTGCACTAGTAAAAGGAAGGCCTAAAACTTTAAATCTCAAGGAATTAATTGAAAATTATGTTGAACATAGACACGAAGTAGTTGTAAGAAGAACAAAATATGATCTAAAAGAGGCCGAAAAAAGATCACATATTTTACAAGGGTATATTATAGCATTAGATAATATTGATGATATAATAGATATGATTAAGAAATCTAAAAATCCTGAAGAGGCAAGAATATCTCTTATAAAAAGTTATAAATTATCTGAGATTCAAGCAAAGGCAATTCTAGAAATGAGATTGCAGAAACTTACTGGTTTAGAAAGAGAAAAAATTAATAAAGAAAACGAGGAAATTAATAAATATATAAAAACTCTAAATAATATTCTTTCTAATAAAGATCAAAGAATGGGTATAATAAAAAACGAATTAATAGAAATTAAAGAAAAATATGGTGATGATAGAAGGTCAGAAATAGAACATGCCGCTGCTGAGTTTACTGTAGAAGATATGATTCCTGATGAAGATATGGTGATTACAGTATCTCATCAAGGTTATCTAAAAAGAACTTCATTAGATGAATATAGAACTCAGGGTAGAGGAGGACTAGGTGCAAGAGGTGTTAAGACAAAAGATGATGATTTTAACGAGCATTTATTTATTGCTTCAACACATAACTATTTGTTAATTTTTACTGAATTTGGTAAAGTTTTTTGGAAAAAAGTCTGGGAAATTCCTGAAGGATCAAAAGTCTCTAAAGGTAGAGCAATTCAAAATTTAATAAATATTGAACCAGGTGATAATATAAGATCTATTATAACAATTACTAACCTTACTGAAGAAGAATACTTAAATAATAACTATTTAGTTATGTGTACTGAAGGAGGAACAATAAAGAAAACAAAATTAGAAGCTTATTCAAGACCTAGAGTAAATGGAATTAATGCTATTACAATTAAAGAAAATGATAGATTATTAGATGTTCAACTAACAAATGGTGAAAACAATATCATAATAGCTAAAAAATCTGGGAAAGCTATTAATTTTCATGAGAGTAATGTAAGGCCAATGGGTAGAACTGCAGCAGGAGTAAGAGGAGTTCGTCTAGAAAATGATAAAGATACTGTTATAGGTATGGTATGCGTTTCTAGAGAAGAATCTGATTTACTAGTAGTTTCTCAAAATGGATATGGTAAAAGATCATCAATACAAGATTATAGAATAACAAAAAGAGGTGGAAAAGGGGTAATGACTCTAAAAACTACTGATAAAACAGGTCATCTTGTAGCAATAAAAGAAGTTAAAAGTGATGATGAGTTAATGATTATTAATAAATCAGGAATAACTATAAGAATAACTATAAATGATGAAAATATTAGGGTAATGGGAAGAGCAACCCAAGGTGTAAAGCTTATAAGGTTATCAGAAGGCGACGAAATATCATCAGTTGCAAAAATTGAAACTATCAAAGAAGAAGAAAAAGAAGAAGAATAATTATATTTATAGTGTAATCAATTTTTAATTAATAATTAATATGAAAAAATTAATCATTTTAATAATACCATTTCTATTTATAAATAACCTGTACTCTCAGTATAAAGGAAGTGTAAATAAAGCTGAATCTAATCTAAATAAAGCAAAATTAAAAACAGTAATTGGTGAAAAGAGAGCATTAATTATTGATGCAAAGGGTGAAATTGATTTAGCTATGACAATTGATAAAAACAACTCTAAAGCTAGATCATGGTATGTGAAAGGAAACATTTATTCAGAAATTGCACAAGAATTCTTAGATATTGATCCAGAAGCAATTGAAAAAGCTACGGAATCATACCAAGCAATAGGTAGCTCAATAAAAACTAATGATGCTGTGTTATTAAAAAATGCTTTAGTTGGATTGCAAAATTTATCTTCTCATTTTGTTAATGAAGCAATCAAAGCGTTACAGGGTAGTGGAGAACCTAATTATCAATTAGCATATGAAGAGTTTGTAAATTCACTTAAAATATATCCTAATGATACTCTGGGTTTGTTATATGGTGGTTATACAGCTGAACAATTACAAAAATATGATGTTGCTTTAGAATTTTATGATAAACTAATAAATCTTAATATTCTTTCTATAAAAAGCTTAAATACTGTCTATCAAAACTCAATTAATATTTTATTTAATAATTGTGAGATATTTAATGAATGTGAATCATTCTCAAATTCATTAAAACTTATCACAAATGCTAAAGAAGTTTTTCCAACAAATAACTATTATCCTTCAATTGAAATTAACATTGCAATGAGATTAAACAAAGTTGATGATGCTAGATTAAAAATAGATAATCAATTAAAAACTGATCCAACAAATTCAAGCTTACATTTTAATAGAGCTGTATTATATTATAATTTTGGCCTTGCGTTAGGGGAGTCAAATGACTTTTTAATTGAAGAAAAACTTGATACTTTAGATGCTGTATATTCAACATCAATAGAAGCTTATAAAAAATCTTTAGAATACGATGAGAATAATGAGATAGCAATATTATATATGATAGATGCATATAAAGCTTATGCTAAACCATATTATGACTTAGAAAGAAATCTAGATTTTATAGCTTTAAAAGGTAAATACAAGTCTGAATCTAATAGATTAAAAGGAGAAGGAAATAAAAGATTATCAGAAGCTGTAGTTTATGCAAAAGCATATATGAATTTAAAAGGTGATGAGATAAGTAATGAAGATATAGGTAGTTTATATCCGGTATTCTCAATAATTGAAGATTATGAAAATTTAGCTAAAATTCTTATAATTTCAATAAATAGAGATAAAACAAATATTGAACACTTAGAAGTTTTAAGATCAGCATATATAAAAATGAAAGATTATGAAAATGCTGAAAAAATATATCAGTTGATACTAGAGCTATAATAGTATTAATTAATCATCACACTTTTCATGAACATCTGAAATAACACCTTTTAAATGAATGTGTTCTCTTGGTAGGTATATACTTGCTAAAATCTCAATTAATGCAGCAGTGAAAGCTATAATAGCTGTTATATAGGCAGATTCAATCATGGCAGAAATAAACTCAATTATATGAAAAAGAGAATGCAAACGCAATCCCCATCTTAACAATGTGATTAATAGATTTTTCATCATTTCAATTATTAATTAAATACTCTTTAACTTCTTTAGTATACTTTAAAAGTAAATCATTTGGTATTGGCAGTAACAAGTTATACTGATCTATCTTCCAATTATCATTAACTTTAGATAAAACACCAGTACCCCTAAACTTTCCATATTTTTCATTAATAAGAATTTCATCAAACCACGCTGTAGTATAAGTAGAATTTATAAAAACATTTCTCTCAATAGCTTTATAAGTCCATCCTGTTCCAGTTTTAAATCTATTTAAAGCATATTCTTTAAATTCTTTAATTGTCCATCTTTCATTTAAGTCAGTACCATGGAACACTGCATTATTATTAAATAGTTTAAAGTATTTTTCACCATTTGCTTCAGAAGCATACTTATGCAAATCATCAATTACAATATTTATTTTATCCTTATCATTATTATTGATAATTAGTATTAGTATAATGTTTATTATTATATACATATCATTTTCTATTTAACATAATATAAATTATATAACAATTATTAATTTACTACTATTTCTTTAGTTAAATTACTAATTGATAATTTAAACTTTCCAGGTTCTACAACAAAATCATTATTAGCATTTACGAAAGCTAATTTACTTATAGGAAGATTAAACCTTACAAATACTGACTCTCCTCCTTTAATTTCAATTTTATTAAAATCCCTTAACCTTTTAGTATCAGGAGTTATTGAAGCATAAAGATCTGAAGAATATAGTTGAATAGTTTCTAGACCATCGATATCACTACTATTGGTTACTTGAACGCTTAATTTTATAGTATCTGAAAGTTTATATGTTTCTTTATCTGTATTAAAGTTTGAATATAAAAAATTAGAATAGCTTAAACCATAACCAAAATCATATAAGTTATTAACTTCACCAACATAATTATATGCTCCCTGAGTATTATTTTGAATTTCTGAAGGTTTATAGTAATAAGGTATTAAAGAATTTGGATAAGCAGGATATGTAAAAGGTAATTTTCCAGAAGGATTTACTTTTCCAGATACAATATCTACAAGAGCATCACCTCCCATATTTCCAGGTAAATAAATATTTATAATACCATTCATAAGTCCTTGAATATCAGTGATTAATCTAGGTCTACCTTGATTTAATATTAAAACAATTGGTTTACCTGCTTTAGCTATTTCTTTTGCTAATTTAATCTGTAATTTATGAATTTCAAGATTGTTTAAATCACCAGGTTTTTCTGTATAAGTATTCTCACCTAAACATAAAATAACATAATCAGATTTTCTAGCTTCATCTACAGCCTTTTTTATATCATTTTCTATCATATCATAATATTGACCACCATCCTTATATGAAACTCCAGGTATATATTTAACACTATTATCACCATAAGTATTAGCAAATGACTCATAAATAGTATTATAATCTCCAGCAAACCTATCAGTTAAATCACCTTGCCAAGAATAAGTCCAAGCTCCATTTAATGTTCTCATATTATTTCCATTTGGGCCAGTAATTAAAATTTTTGGATTTCCTTTAATGGGTAATATACTTTTCTCATTTTTCATAAGAGTAATTGACTCTGAAGCTGCTTTATATGCTAAATTATGATGCTTTTCAGATCCAAAATCAGGATAATTTCTATAATCTGTAACTGGAGTATCAAATAAGCCTAATTCAATTTTAAGTTTTAATATTCTCCTAACAGCATCATCAATTCTACTCATTTTAACTTCTCCTTCATTCACTAATTCTATTAAATTTTTACAGAATTCTTCATAATCATAAGGTACCATTGACATATCAATACCTGCATTAATAGCAATTTTTGTTGCTTCTTTTTTATTTTTTACTACTTTATCTCTATCATATAACCTATTTATATCTTCCCAATCTGTTAGGATAACACCTTCAAAACCCAAATCTTTTCTTAATGTGTTTGTTAAAAGATTATAGTCCCTATGGACAGAAATACCATTTATTAACCCTGAATTTATCATTATCGTTTTTGCGCCAGCATCAATAGCAGCCTTAAAAGGAGCTATATGAAACTCTTTTAATACATTATCAGGAATATAAGCAGGTGTTCTATCTTTACCAGATATTGTTGCATGATAGCCAACAAAATGTTTCATACAAGCTGCTACACTTATTTTATTACTAATATCATTATCATTTCCTTGATATCCTTTGATCATAGCATTACCAAACCTTTCTATAATTAATGGATCTTCACCAAAAGACTCAAATTGTCTTGGAAATCTAGGATCTAAACCTAAGTCTAAAACAGGGGAAAAGTTCCAAGGTATTCCAGAAGTTCTAGTTTCATAAGCACAAACTAGAGCCATATTATATGCATTTTCAGGATTCCAACTTGCTGCTGTAGTAATCTGTTGTGGGAACATTGTTGCACCATCGGTATAAGTAGTTCCATGAATAGCATCAATTCCATAAATAACTGGAATTTTCATTTTTGTACTGTCAATAGAATATTTTTGGATATCAGAAATTGTTTTAAACCAAGTTTTAGGTTTCTGAGCAGTATTGTTAATAGTATTTAATACTGATCCAACTTTATAATCAACTAAAGCTTTTTTAGCTTTATTGTGATCTATTTCTAAGGGAAAAGTAGATCCCCATTTATTTGGTCCTTTAGCAATTACTGTAAGATTAATTTGAGTCATCTGGCCAACTTTTTCTTCCAATGTCATTTTTGAAACTATATCACTTACTTGTATATCAATACTAGATTTTTGTACATTATCACAACCTGTAATTATTAATAGGAATATTATTAAATATTTATTCATAAATAAAGATTTTAATTTTTTGGTAATTTAATTAGATATTTTCCAAAATGCTATCCCTCCTGCTTGTTTCCCAATATTAACCGAAGAAACTTTAGTAAATGATTTCAAATCAATAACATCAACAGTACCAGGTTCCCCCCCTATACCTTCAACAGATATAAAAGCAAACTTACTATCTGAAGAGATAGCTACTCCATGAGAAACTTTTCTTGTATTTTTAATAACTTTTAATTCTTTTTTTGATTCAATATCCCAAATTGCAGTAGTTCCATCACTTTTATATGTAACTACTAATAATTTCCCGTTAGGAGTAATCTCTACATTATATGGACCATTACCTGTACTAAACCTATTAAGAATAGACCAAGAATCTGCATCTACTTCTATTATCTCATTTGAACCATTAGCAGCAATATATATTTTATTATTAGTTGGATGAGGAATAACCCATGTAGGTTTTACGTTTGCATGATTCATCATTGAGTGATCTATTTGTGAATGATGCATTTTATCTTCCATGGAAGAGTTATTATTACCTAATTTTAATATCCTATTAACCTTTAATGAAACCGCATCTATTTCAAATAGTTCGTCAGACATCATTGCTACAGAATAATGAAAAAGGCCATTTGCTGAAAGTCTAGAACCATGAGGCATAGAGCCTGTTGTAATTTTTTTTATCTCAATCATAGATTCAGGATCAACAACTGATACGCTACTAGGTTTCATATCTCCATGAAGATTAAAATTTACACAATAAAGAAGACCAGTGATTTCTGAAATTTGCATTGAAGCTGGAAATAACCCTAATTTAGTTTTACCAACTACCTTATTAGTTTCTGTAGAATACTTGTAAAGTGTTCCATAAGGATTTCCATGAGCTAAACTTAAATACCAAAATTTTCCATTTGGATCTACAGTTATACCATGAGGACCTTCATTTTCTGCAGGCCACACCCCTACTGGTATTTTTTTAAACTCCAAAGCTTTTTCACCATCAAATTTAATAATAGATACTTCATCATCAGACTCTGCTGTAACATATACATAGTATTCTTGAGCATATAATGAAGTCGAATGAATTAGTAGAAATAGTAAAAAAGTAAATTTATACATTAATATTAATTAATATTAGCCTTAGAATTTTCTGGTTTTATAGGTTCTAGTTTACCTGATCCTATTCCTGAATTCCAATCAGAATAAAACACATGACCTTTATAAAGTTGTGCTCCCCAACTCATTGTTGAATTTGGTATATAACCATCTTTATTTCCTGGTAATATATAACCTATTTCTCTTCCCTGTTTATATAAATCACCTAATAAATCACCACTTATATCTACTACCCTAATACCTCCTGTATACATAGCAACATATAAAACATCATCTTCTATCCAATAGTTATGAGAACCATCTCCAGGTAACTCATATCTTGCAACTTCTACAGGATTATCTAAATCTGAAAAATCAACAAAATGCAAAAATCCAGCAGTTACATTTTGACCAGCAACATCAATTCCATTTGGAAAAATTTCATCACCTAAAACAGTATAGAACTTACCTGTTGATTTACTCTTAAAAGGAAATGTAGCATGATGAGCTCCACTTGCATAGTCGTAATTTGCAAAAGCAACTGGATTTGAAGGAGAACCTCCGGCAATACCATTACCCACATCAACTAAATAAACACCATCTCTCCAATTTGATGAATATGCAATACCATCCTCAATCCATACATCATGAATAGATTGACCAGGTTTTCCTAACTCAAATTTTCCAATTTCTATAGGGTTATATGGATCTTCAATATTAATTACGTAATATTTTTCACCATTACTAAGAGCATAAACATGGTTTTCGTATATAAAAACGTTATGAACCCCACCAGTAAGATTTTTTGTATACTCTGATATAATCTTAACATCATAAGGGTTAGAAACATCTATTATTATCATCCCATTTTTTCTATTTGAAGCCCCTTCCCTACTTATGACACATATTTTTCCGTCTTCTGATACTTTTACATCATTAACGGTTCTTGCATCGACTTGAATACTATCTATTTTAGATATATTAGATGGATCTGTTACATCCCAAAAATAAGATGTTCCATCAGCACCCCAAGTTCCAGATACTGCATAATCCCTACCATCTACACCTTCAAAAACCCAAAAATCTGATGTATGTTTATCATTAACAGTGCCAGTTCCAATATTTTTAAATTTTCTTTTTATATTTCTATCTATTACATTAACAATTTTAGAAGCAGAAATATTCCCTACACTTGAAGTTACTTTATACTGACCAGCAACATCACCAACAAATCTTCCATCATCTTGCATAAGACCTGAAGCTGTATTACTCTTATCATAAGACTTTCCAGTAAATGAAAAATCAAATGGAGCATTAGAGATTAAATCACCTTTTTTATCATAAGCGATAGCTTTAAAATTAAAAACATCTCCTGTTCGAGCTTCATCAGTATTTGATTTAAGCTCAATATATGTAATAGGATTTTTTTCTATTTCAAGAATTATAGAACTAGAAATACCTTCAAATGAAGCATTTAAAGTTACTTTTCCAGCTTTAAGAGCTTTAACATTATTTAAATTATCAATACTAATTAAATTATTTGAAGATGATAAATCAAATTTAACATCCGTTCTCACAAAACCTTTTTCATCAATAACTTCATAAGATAAAGGGATATAAGATTCTGTATACAAAATATCGTTATTTAAAGATATTTTTATTTCATTAACAGGTGGATAATTAACATTCACAGTAAAATTAGATCTTAACCTCTTTCCACCTTCTTGTATACATATAACTACAACTTCATGAAATCCTGGCAAAGTAGCAGTAATTTCTCCTGTCTCATTATTTACTTGTAAGGCTTCTCGATTTCTTGAGTAATAAATTATATTATTACAAGCAAGTTCATTATCATTTTCATCCATTATGATAGATGAAGAAATAAAATTATCATCTACATCAAGGACTAAACCTTGAATGTTCGAGACAATTCTTTTTGTTTCTTGAGAGTATAAATCAAAAGAAAAAGTAGTTATTAATATTAGTATTATTAATTTAATTAGTTTCATTGGGTAATATTTAGTTTATTTTTTAATAAAATTCCATTTAGCTAACAATTTTGTGTTAGGGTCTAATGTTACTTTTTTTGGTTCTTCCTCTGAATAAATTATATACTTATCAGATCCTTCTTTAATTTTAATTTCTTCTAATTTAGTTAATATTTTATTTTGATAAAAAATTTCAACTTCTAAAGGCATATCGAAATAATATCCATCATTTTGATTTTGTTTCAATTTTATAAGTATTTCCTTTTTATTTTTATCGTAAATCCAATTTCCTTCCAACATGATATTACCCCCATTATATAACCATTGATTAAAAAATATATCTAAATCTTTATTAGAAACCTTTTCCATTTCAGTTTTAAATTGTTCTGTAGTAGAATTTGAGTTAAAGTATTTAGAATAATAGTTTCTTATACCTTTTCTAAATGCATCATCGCCAACATAATTTCTTAGCATATGTAAAACCCATGCACCTTTCTGATACTGTAAATCATAGGTTAAAACTTTTTTCATATCAGTTAAATTATTATGAATTATACTAGCATTTTTATCTTTTTCATAAAATTTAAATACTCTCTCTCTAGCTTGTTTTAAACCTTCAACAAAATCTTCTCTGCCATAAGCATATTCTCTAAACATTAAAGTAAAGTATGTTGCGAAACCTTCACTTAACCATACATCGTCCCAATCATACTCAGTAACACAATTTCCAAACCACTGATGAGCAACCTCATGAATAATAACATTTCTCCATCTAACGGTTCTCTCTCCAGTTACAGAAATATCACTATAAAATATAGCTGTTGCTGATTCCATTCCACCACTAACACTATTAGATTGAACATTTGCAAGTTTCTCATAGGCAAATGGACCAACATAGTCAGAAAAAAACTCTAAAGTTTTCTTAGTTGGTACTTTAAAATCGTAAAAGCCATTGTCTCTATCCTGTTTATATACCCAAGTTTGTATTGATTTTCCATCAAAATAATCAACATAATCGACAGCAAATTCTGCTATACCAATGGCGTAGAGCCAGCATGAAATTGGAACAGATTGTCTCCAATGTGTTCTTTTAAGATTATTATCAAGATTTGATTCTTCAACCAATAGACCATTTGATATTACCTGATAATTATTTGGTGCAATTATAATAAAATCCGAAGTTGATTTATCATATGGATGATCAACAAGAGGAAGCCAATTTCTAGCTTTATTTGGCCAATTATCACTAAAAAATGTTCTATCGCCATGCATGTTTTCTCCAATAATTAAACCCGTAACTGGAATACCACTATATTTTACAGTTACTTCATCATTAATCATAAATTTAAATCCATCTGTATTAATTATGAGTACATTATCTACATGAGAAAAAGGAACTTTTATTCCATTAAAAGAAACTTCATCAACACTCATACCCTTCTTATCATCAGTCTGAGAAATTAAGTCTAATCTGATATGTTTTTCTCCAGGTTTAATGTGAAGTAAAATATTTGCCTTACCATAAATTATATCACTAGTATCGTTAAGATGAAGTTCAAATGAATAATTTAATATATCAATATTTGGATTCTTAGGATATAAATCTTTTGAAAGCACATAATCAGTATTAAGAAATAATAATATAATATAAAGAACTAGTATTTTTTTTATCATCATGTAGTTAATTGTTTAAGAAATTAAATTTACATTATTTTTCGTCATTTTTAAAAATAGAGATATATTCGTGACCCTAATGAATTTAGAGAAATGATTAATAAAATAGGAATCATAGGTGGAACTGGAAAGATGGGATCATCATTCAGAAAAGTATTTACTAAAATTGGGTACGATGTTATTGTATCTGATGAGAAAACAAAAGATCTAGAGAAAGTGATATTAAATACTTGTGACTGGATAATACTTACTGTACCAATAGACAAAACTTTAAGTGTTTACAAAACTATAAAGGAAAAAATATCTAAAAATCAAGTTTTTAGTGACTTCACATCAGTGAAATCAATACTTAAAGATGAGTTGAAAAAATCTAATTATGAAATTATATCATGCCATCCATTATTTGGTCCATTAAATGACTTTAAAGGTCAAAATATAATAACCATACCTGTTAAGAATGGAAAAAAATACAAGTATATAAAAGAAATATTCAATAAAATTGGTTTAAATACAACCGAAATAAATTCTTTAAAAGAACATGATAAATACATGAGTATTATTCAAGGAATGACTCACTTTTCGCATGTTTGTTTTACTACAGCAATGAAAAAAATAAACCCTAATCTTGATAAAATAATGGAAATTTGTAGCCCTATATACTTATCAAATATTGCTTTTTCTTCAAGAATAACAGGAGGTGATGAAAATTTATATACAAATATTATTATGGATAATCCAATTAATGAAGAAGTCATTAAAACTTATCTAGAAACCTCAAAAGAGTTATATAAGATGATTCAAGGAAAAGAGTATAATAAGTTTAAGGATAATTTTAAAGAAAATAGAAAATATTTAAAAAATCATATATCTAAAATGATAAAACAAAGTGATTATTTAGTCAATAAAATGGCAGAGTTCAAAAGCGGCTCTAAATAGTTTTTAATTAATGTTTTATCAAATCAAATAACAGTAATCGCGACATATTTGCAACATATTTGCGACACTTTACCTTAACAATAGTATAATAAATTTTACATTTATCAATAAAAAAGCTGACTAAATTCAGAACTTAAGTAGCGACCATAACTTTCAGGAAATCAATTGTTTAAAAAATGCATTTAAGAAAAATGATTAATAATTTGCTTATTATATTTATTAGTATATAATCTTTAATAGTATATCTAATAGATTATCTTATATCTAATAGATATAAGTACTATTATCTAATAGTAGAAAAAATTGCTTTAAAATTTTGATAGTAGTCAAGCCGTGTCCCCAAGACAAAGGCGAAGACTAACCCCCTCAATCAGACATTTGGCTTTTCTCTTGAATCTTGATAGATTTTAAGAATTAATAATTATATAATTATCATATCCCATACTTCTCCAACTAAACTTATATCATAAACATAAGGTTTACTATCAACCCATATACAAGGTACTCCCGGCCAATATCCTATTGTTCCTGCAGCAATTATTTTATTATCTTCTTTTAAAATGCTTCTAACAACTCCGGATGATTCACTTGGATTAACAATTTGATTATTTTCGTCAAGGCCTGGTAATAAAATCTTTTCACAATTTTTCCAAATTGTTGGACGTTCTGCATTCATATCTTGAGAAAATCCTCCTAAGTATACATCATCATTATCATCAACAAACATACTAAAAACATCACTTCCTTGCCATCCATCATCTACACTTCCAATTCCACAAGATTTTCTTGATCCATTAATCCAATAAGATGGTTTTGTTAAGTATCCAAGAAAGTTATGTGGAACCATAACAGTACCTCCAAAAATTTTTTTATTGTCTTTTAATTTTACATATTTTGCCTCTCCATCACCACCATTTGGTCTACTTAACTTTGTTCTTTTTGTATTTTTCCAAAAAGACGGTATTAAAACGTGATCGTCATTCATATAATATCCTGCAGTATAAATATCTTCATTATTATCAACTTCTATTCCCCAACTCATTGAATCAGCATTAGTTGTTAGATTAATTTTATTTCCGTTTTTCCAGTAGCAAGATCCATTATCAAAATATCCACCTACATAAACATCTCCATTCTGCACAATTATTCTTTGACCTTCAGAAAATTTTCCTGGTAGTTCTTCAACTGTTTGATTACTTCCATCAATATCCATTGTCCAAACAAATGCGGTTCCTCCATATTTCCATCCTGTTATATAAACTTTATTATTATCATAAAATAACCCCATTGCATCTGTCGCATCTCCCATAAGTACTATTTTTTTATTATTTATCCATACTACTGCTCCATCACTTACAGTAGAGCCTGCAACTATAGCAGTTTTATCATTTAAATTACCATCAAGAAAATTTGAAGAGTTATCATTTGATAAATTATCTGAAGATTTATCACAACTGAATGATATTAATACTAGTAATAGGGTAATAAAACGTTTCATAAAACTTTATTTAATTATACTTATTTATTGTTATTGATTTTTAAAAATTAAAACAAAAATAAGTTTTAAATTATTAAAAAATCAAATCAATAAGAAATGATTTAGAATCCAAATTTCTGACATTTGTCTTTTCTTTTGAATCTTGATAGATTGTAAATATGAAAAGACTCTTAATTTTCTTATTTTTTATTATTTTAACATTTACAGAATCGTTCTCTCAGATCCTTCCTTCTTATCAAGGTTCTCATTTTAAAAAAAGAGCTATAATAGAGTCAAATTTAATTCTTCATCTAGATGCAAGTAATTCTTCATCTTTCGATTCTGATAATCTTACAGTATGGAATGATCTTAGTAACTCGGATAATGATTTAAATTTAGTAGTTGGTGGAATTTCTTTCTCTTCTGATAATGGAGGAATAATAAATTTTAATGATGATGCATTTAGAAAGGCAACATTTTCAGATTTCTCAGGAAATACATTTACTGTATCAATGTGGATAAAAACAACACAAACAACTGGGAGATTAATTTCGGTAGCAAGAGCATCTTGTTGTTATGGTAATCAAATGGTGATGTGGCTAACTAGTAGTAAATTTGGTGTATACTTGGGTAGTTCTTCTTCGACAAATGTAAATGTTGGAGAATGGAAGTTTATAACCTTAGTAAGAAATTCAGGTACATACAAATACTATATAAATAATAGCTTAGATGTTACAAGGACTGGTCAGGATAGCAAAACCTTTGATAATAATAATTTAGTTATTGGTTGGGATTACAGGAATAATGATGCTAGTTCAGGATATGTTGGTGATATTGGTGCAGTTTATTTCTATAACACTGATTTATCTTTAGATCAAGTCACACAAAATTATAATGCAACAAAATCAAGATATGGGCACTAGTTTTACAATAGTGCAGCACCGTAAACTCCTACGATTGTACTCGCTTTACTTTAGGATAAACAAAAACCTCACTAACCCACTCCACTTTTGAATTTTGCTTAGATGTTTGTAGGTTTGAAGTATGAAAAATATTTTTCTCTTTATTTCAGTTCTATTTTTATTTTCTTGCGAGGAGGAGGAAGATTTTTCTAAACCTTTTTATCTTGATGAAAATGGAGTAACAATTAAAGCGAAAGATTGGGTTAAAGCTGGGATTACAGGAGAAATAAATGGGGTAACCTATATAGCTGTTGACGATAGTTTATTATGGGAATATCCTGGAAACTATTTTGCAGGTTATAGAACTAAAGATTTTACATCAGAATATCCAGAAATAAATGAAGCAAGACAATTAGTAACTACTCTAGTTACTGACATGGAAAGTTTAACTCTATCTCATAGGAAGTCTATTAATTGGAATGTTGATTTTAGTACAATAGGAAGTTGGGATGTAAGTAATGTCACTACAATGAATAGCATGTTTGATACATGTAATTGCTTTAATCCTCAATCTGTTGGTGAAAATGTGTTAGAATTTAATTTCGATACAAGTATACCAGATTTAACTCATTGGGATGTAAGTAATGTAACTAATATGAAAGATATGTTTTCTCATATTTATGGAAATAATATGTTCAATCAAGATATAAGCGGTTGGGATGTGAGTAATGTTACAGATATGAATGGAATGTTTGCAGGTAACTTTAAGTTTAATCAGAATCTTAGCAGTTGGGATGTAGGTAAGGTTACTAATTGTGATGGTTTTGAGCCTTCTTGGGGGACACAATGGACTCTTCCAAAACCAAATTTTCCAATTAGTTGTAATTAAAGTTTCCTATACAGTTTTAATGAGTGATGTTTCTTATGTGCCAGGACATTGTAGTAGCTATATTAAAAGAGGCACTTTCCTAATGCCCGATGAAGTCAAAGAAATAAGAGCAATTATTAATTAAATCAGAAACAAAAAACCCCACTCCCCTTTTGACATTTGGATTTTATCTTGAATCTTGATAGATTGTAGATATACAAAACTTTAAATTTTTTTTAAAATAAACAATGGCAGAACAAAAAGATTTAGATTTTACTTATACCACTATTGACGAAATATTCCGTTTGAGTATGGGCGAAACTGGAGATTATAGCGGAGCAAAATACGATGGTGATTTTTCGATGACTCTCGAAGACGCCCAAAAAGAGAAACACAAATTCATAGCTGATAGCCTTAATATTGCTAAAGGAAGCAAAGTACTTGACATGGCATGTGGTTGGGCTCCTTTTATGCGATATATTACGCATGAAAGAGATGCAAAAAGTATAGGTTTAACGCTTTCACAAGGGCAAGCGGATGCCTGTAGAAAGAATGGTTACGATGTGATAGTAAAAGATTGTCGCTATGTAAAACAAGAAGACTTTGGAAATTTTGATGCCATTACCTGTATTGGGGGATTGGAGCATTTCTGTTCAGTAGAAGAATGGCAGGCAGGTAAACAGGAACAAATTTATCGAGATTTTTTCCAAACACTCTATGATTTATTGCCGATTGGTGGACGGTTTTATATGCAGACGATGACCTTCAGCAAAAATATGGTCAAATTTGAGGATCTGGACGTGAATGCTGAAAAAGGATCTACGGCCTATATTATGGCACTTATGTTAAAACAGTTTCCAGGTTCGTGGCTTCCATCTGGTCCAGAAATGGTCATCAATTCAGCTAAACCTGGATTCAAACTAATTTCCCAAAGTAGCGGAAGGCTAGATTATATTGAAACTATTGCCCAATGGAGGAAGAAATTTAGAAAATTTCATCTTAAAAAGTATTGGTTATATCTTTCACTTGTTCCAAGATATTTTACGGATAAGGAATTCAGACACCTAGTTTCTATTTTCAAAATAAGCCCCAACAGGGTATGCTTTGAAAAAGAGGTCATGGATCATTACCGTCTAGTATTTGAAAAAATATAGTAACTATATAACCGGTAGCTTACAATACTCTTTAATGGATTGAATAATACTAGTTGAGAAATGTCTGAATTACAGGAAGATTATATGCCTGAGATTTAGAATTATATAAAAAATCTTTATATCTGATATTTGGCTTTTCAGTTGAATCTTACTACTCTATTTCCTTTAAGAAGTATATATTTTTTATATAAAACAGGTCTATTAAATGATTCAATTATAGCGTTTCTATATAACTATTTAATAAAAAATAAAAAAAGGTCATACTTTGCAAAAGTATGACCATTATGTAAATTTATTCAACAAGCGTAAGAACTTCATCAAACCATCCATTAGTATATTTAGATAAAACGTTTCCTATTTCCCTTTTAAAAGAACCAATACCATTAATTTTATCGTATTTAGATTGAAAATTCTCTGGAAGACCATTCCCATTACTAAATCTTGTAAATGACTTAAATGGATATACTAAGATTATGTCCTCTCTATTTTCACTTCTAAAAACACTCTCATAAACTCTTCTTGGATTTTCAGCATTCATTTCACTTAAAGCCTCTCCAATTTTAGTTACAGCATCTAAAATTTTTCCATAACTATCCATGTCTTGCTTGATTTTAAATGTTCTCCATAATAAATATTTAGGACTTCCCCATGATGGTGGTGAATAACTTGCTTCCCAGTTTAATTTTGCCATTTTAACATCTTCGCTTGATATGTAGCTTCTTACATTTTTTTGCCAATCAGCCAAATGATTTTCATCTGGAAAATTATCATAATCAGAAAGTGTCATAGGGCCATTTAACCATACATATTGACCAGAATGTGGGCCAATTAGCACAGAATAAAGTGAAGCTCTCGTTTCACCTTCACTATGATATTCTTGATTATGTGCTTTTACTCCTTCTACTAAAAGAGCTTCTTTATTCTTTTCAGGTACTAAAAAGATATTTTCATAAACCACTTCTAGATTTTGCGCAAATATTTGTTGCGAAAATAGAAGCGTTAATAAATAAATTTTGATTTTCTTCATTTTCATTGATTTAGGGTTAATAAATAATAAGATAAATAAAATAAAAATCAATTACTTATTTATAAAGATCAACATTACCCTTTATAATTTTTTTAATCTTACTTAAGAAAATTATAATATTCTCTAAGTTCTTCCAAATTATTCATTTGATTTGAATTTAATGGACTTTCCAATAAATAATTACTCTCTTTAATATTATTACCTAAGTAATAAAATTCTTCCAATGTTGGTGTATAAGGGTTTGAGTTATTATTATTAAAACCTGAAAGTGCATCGTTTCCTAAATCATCAGCAATAATTAGTAAAATATTGGGAAAATCAATTTTTGACAATTCATCCTCATCATTACATGAAGTAAAAAATAATAGAAAAAAAATATAAAATATTTTTCGCATATATTAGAAATATAATATCTAAAGATAATAGACAATGATTTAAATTAAATACAATTTAAAAGACTAACCAACTCCCCTTTTGAATTTTAATTATTTTTTCTTTGATATATTTTTAGTTCTTTATTTGGAACAATAACAGTTCTGTTTTCCCACATTTCAGATGTATAAGCAAATTCTTTTTTAAACTTCATATATTTTGGTTCATTAATTTTATCATAATTTTCTTTAGTTAGTTCATCTTTATCTAATACCAAAATTTCTGAATTATCATAAATATCTACAGCTAATTCCATTTCTAATTTTATTTTATTTAAGATTTTATCAAAAAAAATTCTTTTTTCTTTTTTTAACAAAGAAATATTACGGTTCAAAGAAGCAAAAGTTATTTTTTTTGCTTTTAAATATTTCAGATAATAACCAGTATCTCCTTTAGCAAATATTACTCTAGCACCTCTATTTTTCATAGAATAACCAAGTCCAAATAATTGAAAATTTTGATTTGATTTACCTGGAGCATATTCATAATCAATTTGTAGTATAGCATAATTATCAGAATTGACATACATAATACCCTTATAAAGACCATTTTTTTTAGGTTTAAAAATAATTTCATAAACCAATTCATCATTTAGTACATTTAAATTCATTTCATATTGATATTTATTAGGATTACTTATAAAGTCCCAATTTTTAGATTTTATATCTACATATTGCTTCATTAAATAATTAATATCATTCTTTAAATAATTAGTTTGAATATAATAATTCAAAGAATCTTTATTATGAAATTCTTCTACAGAATCAAGTTCTTCATCATCTATATCAACATTAAATAATAAACCTGAATTGACTTTATAATAAACTTTATTGTTTTTTTTACTTTCCTCAAAATCTAAATATAAATCAGTAAGTTTTTCATCAATTTGTTTTTCAAATTTTTCCATAGAACCCTCTTCTAATGAAATACCTTTAACAGGTTGAATCTTTCTTTTATCGTTATAATTAAATATATCTATTATACAATCCTGATATTGAATAATTTCTTTAGGAATCATATTAAAAACATCAGAAATCAATTCCCCATTTAACATTTCAAAGTTTGATTTTTTTAGTTCTAATTCGTTTTCTCTAGAAAATGAAATATTTAAATAATTGTGAAAAAATATTTTACTTCTAAAATTATGATGTGGATAATTTTCATTATAATTTGTTTCAATTAGTTTAATTATATCATTAACTGAAAGGTTTTGTGCATAAATTGAAACATTAGGTAATTTTAACAACGATTTATGGAGGTATATTAATTCAAACTCTTTAATATCTTTAGTGGAAACTTTAAAATTCTCATATCCCATATAGCTAAAAATAACACTATCATTATTATTAGCAATTTCTAAGTCTAAAACAAACTCTCCTAGAGAATTAGATATAGTTCCAATTGATTTACCTTCAATAAAAATATTAGCAAATGGCAATGGTTCTTTTGTTTCAAAATCAAAAACCTTTCCATTAAAAAAGTTATTTTGACCAAACAAACAAAGAGGAAAGCATAATAAAAAAATATGAAAATAAAATTTGATTAATTTTTTCATTTTTATCTTAGGTTAAACTTAAATAAAATTAATACTAACCACCACCACCCTTTTGAATTTTTCTTGAATCTTGATAGATTGAAGTATGAAAAAACTAATTCTACTATTACTGTGTATTCCAATTGTTTCTTTTTCTCAAACCTTTAAATTAACAAATGGTCAAAGTATTGATTTAATTAACCCTGAAAAAAATGTTGGTATAAAAAATTGGAATATTGTTAATGATGATGTTATGGGTGGAATTTCAACATCTTACCTATCATTAAGTGATGAAAATAATTTAATTTTTAACGGATATTTATCCCTAGAAAATAACGGAGGATTTGCATCATCAAGATTAAGTTTTACAAAAGAAACCTTAACTGGAGTTAAATCTTTCAAGATAAAATTCAGGGGTGATGGTAATATTTATAAATTAAGACTTAATCAAAACAACAGACGCGCCTCATACTCTTGTGATTTTAAATCTTTTAAAGATAAATGGGTTGAAATGAATATTAAGATAGAGGATTTTAAACCCTCTTGGCGAGGTTATTCTTACAACAATTATCCTGCTTTGGATATCAAAAAAATAAATTCATTGGGCTTACAAATTTCTGACAAACAAGAAGGGGAATTCAAATTAGAAATAAAATATATTAAAGCAATCTATTAATTAAATGAAAAACTAATTCTACTATTACTGTTTATTCCACTTGTTTCTAAAATCTATAACCCACTCTCCCTTTTGAATTTTTATTTAATTTTAGTAAATTCAATTTAAAGAAATTAAATTTTTTTCTATGACTATAGATAAGGGTAAATTATTTAACAAACTTCATCAATTACAAAAAAGACTTTTTAGAAGTAAAAAAAATCCAGGTCATACATCTGATTTAAAATATAATTTAAGATTGAAAAGAATTAAAGAATTAAAAAAATCACTCAGTAATATTTAGTAACCACTCCTCTTTTGAGTTTTACTCTGATATTTTTAAATTAAAACTATGGTTATATTGAAAAAATTAGGTTTAATTGGTTTTATAATACTAATGATAGGAAGTCTATTATTATTGCTAACGATATTTGATATTATTGATGAAATCACTTATACAAAACACATCTTGCTAATTGGATTATTCACAATGTTTATTGGACAAATAGTGAATAATAAAGCAAATTAAATTTATGAAATCCTCTTTTCAAAAAATATATCAAAGAATTCTTATCTATATCCTTTATTTAATTTGCTTTATTATTCTCTATTTCAGTAATACATTTACCTTTTTCGTGTCTTTTAATGGATTGATACAGGTTACGTTTTTTATTTTAGTCGTATGTATTCCAGCTTACCTAACTAAGCGTATGTCTTATGTTGATATTGGTTGGCCTTGGGGACTTGTTATGATTGGCGTTTTGGTCTTAATATTAGGAGAAGGTTATTGGTTAAGAAAATACATTGTTGGTGGAATGTATTTATTTGCTGGTTTAAGAATGGGTGTAGGATCCTTATTATTACTTAAAAAGGGCCATCTTGATGCTGAACTATCTAGATATACATATCAAAGAAAAAGATGGAAAAGAGCAGGATTTACTAATATAGATATTTCTCTTCAATATGAAATAATGTTACAATGTTTTGCTAATGTAACTTTTTTAGCAATTCCAGCTATTTTACAAGCTTTTAATCCTCAAGAATTTTTATCTTTTATAGAAATTTTAGGATATTTATTTTGGTTATTATTTTTTGGAATGGAACATATTGCGGATATCCAAAAACAAAATTTTTTTAATAAAGCTTACTTAGAAAATAAAAAAAAACAAGTTTGCAATGTTGGATTATGGAAATATAGTCGTCATCCTAATTACTTTGCAGAATGGATGGTTTGGAATTCTCTCATTTTATCTTCTTTACCATCATTGTTATATTTTCATCTAGTTGAAAAAAATCTAATATGGGTAGGGCTTTTAATTTCTCTATTCTATATATCTAAAATTATGTACAATACATTAGTTTATTACACAGGTGCAATACCATCTGAATATTATTCAATAAAAAATCGCCCTGATTATAAAAATTATAGAAAAAATACTAACATGTTTTTTCCTGGAAAAATAACCAAAGTATGAAAAATTTAATAATTGCTTTTTTTTGTATTATAGTTAGTTCCTGTACAGAGCAAAATAATACTAATCCCGTTACACTAATAAAAAGCAACCTATATAGTTATGGTTTTGAAATTAATAAAATCGATACTAAAAAAATACCTGAAGCTTCAGGTATTGTTTATAGTATTAATAATCCTAATACCTTATGGACTCATAACGACAGTGGTAATAGTCCATATTTATATTTAATATCAAAAGAAAATGGATCAATTATTCATGAAGTTGAATTATTAGGATTTAACAACAATGATTGGGAAGACATTTCAATAGGACCTTGTATTTCTAATTATAATGGCAATTGTATTTATTTAGGTGATATCGGAGATAATGACAAAGAAAGAAACATAAAACAAATCTATGTTTTTGAAGAACCAACTTTTAATTCTAAAAGTCAGTATAATAGTACTATTGAAGATCACTCTTTAATATCATTCTATATGGAAGATGGTATATTTGATTCTGAGGCACTAATGTTTTCTCCACAATCAAATGATATTTACATAATTTCAAAAAAATCTAATAAACAATCAATATATAAATTACCTAATATTCTTAATTATAATGGAAGTGTAATAAAAGCAAAAAAAATTGCAACATTTGATTTTATTGACAATCTAATAACTGCAAGTGATATTTCATCTGATGGAAATTATTGTTTAATAAAATCTTATTCCAAAATCTACTATTGGATTAAAAACACAAATGAGTCATGGGATGAAATTTTTATAAACAAATTACCTGAAGTTTTAAACTATAAACCAGAAGAACAAGGAGAATCAATTTGTTGGGGGAATGATGAAAAAAATTATTATACGCTAAGTGAACTTAGAAACAATATTGAACCAGAGCTTATAAGATATTATAAAAATTAAAGATTATATAACTAAATTGTATTGTATTTATAACGTTATTTGGTTATATAAATAATAATTTATATATTATTTTTTAGATATTTATTATTAACTAAATTATTAAAAATGAAAAAATTATTACTGATTTTAATGCTTTATTGTTTTAACTCTAATGCACAACAAGGTTTTGTTATGTTTAATCAAAACAAAGTTGAATTTGCAAATCAAGGTAAAGCATATAAACTATTTGACGATTATTTAAATCCAGTATGGAATGAATTGGTAGATGAAGGAATGATAACCTCATATTCAATGATGACACATGCTTGGGGTGATGAATGGAATCTTAATTATATGATTGTCACAGAAAGCCATGAAGCTTTTTTAAAAGCTTGGAGTGAAGGGTTTAAAAGAATTAAAAGTACTATGCCTCAAGAAAAGTGGAATGAACTTATGGGATATACAATAGAACATAAAGACAACCTATATGCTTTAAGACATCATTATTCCGGCAAATAGTTAAATATGAAATGGTTCTTAAAATGTTTTAAGCAATATGCTTATTTTAGGGGGAAGAGCTAGAAGGACAGAATTTTGGATGTGGCAATTATTTAGTTTAATATTTACATTTTTAATCTTTTTTTGCCTAGGTTTAATTAGTCTACAATTTGAATCTAATGATGATACAGTTAATATTACCATTGGATTATTAATTTTTTTATGGTTTATAGCAATGAGTCTTCCAAGCGTTGCTGTATCAGTTAGAAGATTACACGATACAGGAAATAGTGGGTGGATGTTATTAATTTCTATAATTCCATTAATTGGACCTATTTGGTTATTTGTTTTATATGTAACAAATAGTCAACTTATAGAAAACAAATGGGAACCTAACCCTAAGCTAATTAAATAAAAACTTTTTTTACTCTATAAACCTTTAACGTTTTGACGTCACACCTTTAACCTTTTGAAGTCTCAGATGTTCTTGGTAGATTATATAATTAAACTAAAAATTAATATTATCAAATTATAGTAATAAATGAAGAAGCAAATAAAAAAAAATATTTATAAAGGCATAAGAACAACAGCAATACATGCCGGTGAAGGTCCTGATGCAGCAACAAATGCATCTGCTCCACCATTACATATGTCTTCAACATTTGTGAGCGAGGAAGTAGGTGGTTTTTCGGCACACGATTTAAACGAAGACAGTCCTTGGCTATATGCTCGTTGGGCCAATCCAACTGTATCAATGCTAGAGAAGAAAATTGCAGCCATTGAGGGTGTTGAAGATGCTTTATGTACTGCCTCTGGTATGGCTGCAGCAACTTCTATATTTATGACTTTTTTATCTTCTGGTGATCATGTTATTGTATCTGATGTATCTTATGCTGGTGTTGCAGAGTTGGCTAGGGATACACTCCCCCGCTTTGGAATTGAGACATCTTTTATTGATATGTCAAATCTTGAAGCATTAAAATTAGCTATAAAAACAAATACAAAATTAATACATATTGAAACGCCTGTAAACCCTATCTTAAGACTTACAGATATAAAAGCAGTTAAAAAAATTGCAAGTGAAGCAGGAGCATTATTATCAGCAGATTGTACATTTTCGACTCCATTAGGAATTAATGCAAAAAAGTTAGGAATAGATTTAATAATGCACTCTGCTACTAAATATCTTTGTGGACATGGAGACGCCGTAGGTGGTGTCGTTGCAGGATCACGACTATTGATTGATAAATTAAGATTGGAAGCAAGCATTCACCATGGTGGTGTAATGTCCCCATTCAATGCTTGGTTGATAGCTAGAGGTGTATCAACATTACCATTAAGAATGGATGTTCATCAACAAAATGCTATGAAATTAGCCAGATGGTTAGAAAAACATCCAAGTGTTACAGATGTTAAGTATCCTGGTTTAAAAAGTCATCCACAACATAATTTAGCATTATCTCAGATGAATAATTTTTCTGCTATGCTTAGTTTTCAAGTTGGAGATGAAGAAAAAGGAAAATTATTAGCAAACAAAATGACTAAAAAACTTGAATTAATTCATTACGCTGTTTCATTAGGCCATCATAGAAGTCTTATTTTCTGGATGCCAACAAAAGACTTAATAGAAGGTTCTTTTAAGCTATCTGAAAGCCAAACAAAAAGTTATAAAAATTATGCAGGAGAAGGGATTTTTAGAATGTCAGTTGGATTAGAAAATGTTGAAGATTTAATATCAGATTTGAAAAAAGTTCTTTGAGTTAGCTTATTATATATTACTCTCCTTTTGAAATCACTGATCTTCTTATTAGATTAGTTTTTTAAATTAAAAATAAATACTGTGAAAAAAATATTAATATTAATTACAACTATATTATTTATAGGTTGTTCTCAACAATCTAAAAATATTGATGATTCAGATATGTCTGGTACTATTTCTGAAAATAATGACAAAACAAGAATAATAAGAAATGTTATGAAATCTTATGTAGATAATAATATGGCTGATATGAAAAGTTTTTTCCATGAAAATGTTGAAATATCTGTAAATGATAATAAACTTACTTTTGATGAAATGGTATCTGGATTTGCTGAAGGACATAATAAATTTGATAATATCACTCATTCTAATGTTAATGCAACAACTATGTTTTATAACAATGGTAAAGTTTTTACTAATACATGGTATGATTGGAGTGGATCTTCAAAGAAAACAGGTGATTTAGTAGAATTAAGAGGATATTGTGCATGGGAATGGAAAAATGATAAAATTATTTCTGTATACAATGCCTTTGATCCTACTGAGTACAATAAAGCATTTCAAGAATAGTGAAATTTATCATATAATGATATTTTATATTTAATTCTTTTATTAAACTAAATTTTTAAAAATGGAAAATAATGATTTATTAATTCCTTCAGTACTTGGCGGAATATTTTTAGCAATTAGTGTATATGGATTAGTTATAGCAAAAGATAGAAAATATGCTCTTGGAGGACTATTTTTATTTTCTTTATTACCCATAGGTCATAGAACAATGTTACTTATTAGTAATCCTGAAGATATTTTTAGTTTTGTTTGTATTGTAATATTTCTTTGTCAAGCAATAATAGCTATACCAATAGGTGGTTTTTTAAATGCTAATGAGTCAATACAAAAAACTTGGTCACTAAAAGTACAATTAACTATACTAGTAATTAATGCATCTTTTGCATTTCTAGTATTAAGAGATCCTTTATTACCTAATATTCTAGGAATATATCATGCTGTTTATGCGGTTATGATGGTAGTAGCAATTTCTAAAGTTTTAGCGGGAAAAATGGATTTGAAATAATTTAATAAATATAAATTAGTATGATTTAGGTCTAAATACTTAGGCCTTTTTTTAATGATAAAAAATTATTATAAATACCACTTTCATTCATTCATTTTAGTATTTTAAAACCATAAGATTAGAAATTTTATTTAAATTTAAATGTATAATTATGAAAAAAATTTATTGCATATTACTCCTATTCTTTTTTACAACTTCATGTTCTAAAAATGATGATTTTGATCAAAATATAGATTCAATCAATTATTATTCAAGTGGAGACATTACACAAATAGTTCCTCCTGCTTTTTTTAATAGATCTCTTGATGTTAATGGAATAAAATTAATTGTTTCTGGAGAAATAGGTGGTCAATTAGAAGTTCCAAATAAATGGGTTTATAAAACAGCTCAAATTTTTAAAATGTTAATAGATAAAGATGCACTGTCAATTGATATAATTGCACAAGAAAGAATGATTAAAACCTTATTAGGAGAAATTGGTTGGCATGAAGGAACTCCTACAGGCCAGAGAATTGGATATGGAGGTGGAAATGAATATTATCCAAATTTTCTTACTGATGAAGGAAGAATACAATATGATGGTTTAGAAAAACTTTTAAATGGATTAATGTTAGATGATATGGTTTGGTATAAAAATGTAGATAGCAAATTTACAGGTGATGATGATATAAATGAAATTTTAGAACACACATTACATACAATTCATAGATTTGGAGTAAGAGGAGCAGTTATAGGATCAACAGAAGCTTTAAATATTGAACAGGAAGCTGGAAATATTAGTAATACAGAAATTTTTCTTGCTATGAAAGAGGCTTTCCAAAATGGTGTTTTTGGTATTGATGGATATGGTGGCAATATAGATAATTCTGATACTTGGCCAGTTATGCTTAAAGAATATCAATATTTAATTACTTTTTCTATGTGGAACTTTAGTGAATTTTGGGATGGGGGTACACTTTCACCTGAATGGAATGATAATTCAAAAACTCCTGAAGGGTTAAAACTAAATAATCCATTAGGTCATGCTTTGTACAATAAGTACTTTGCCCCTGTTATTTCAGTGCCTAGTAAAACAATATTAAGAAATATATTTAAGGATAATGATGAAGGAGATTCAAACTATAATCCTGATTAAATTATTATTAAATGAAATCTAAAGAAGTAACAATTTTTGGAGCTACAGGTTTAATTGGAAATTTTATATTAAAAAATTTAATTAATGATAATGATTATCACAAAATTAATCTTGTAACAAGAAGACCATTTTCATATAGTCATAAAAAAGTTATTATTCACTTAATTGACTTTACAGATATTGAATCATTATCGAAGACAATAAAAAACAGTCAGGTTGTTTTTGCTTCAATAGGAACCACACAATCAAAAGTAAATGGGGATAATAAAGCTTACCGAAAAATAGATTTTGATATCATTTATAATATTGCTAATACATGTAAAAAAAATAAAGTTAAAAACTTTTCTTTTGTATCAACAGCTGGAGCTAATATTGATAGTAATAATTTTTATTTAAACTTAAAAGGTGAAATTGAAAAATCAGTTTCCAATTTAAATTTATTATCAACTTCTGTATTTCGTCCATCTTTACTATTAGGTAAAAGAAAAGAGATTAGATATGGAGAAAAAATTGCACAATTAATAATGCCACTTATATCATTTTTAATGCCTTCTATTTACAAACCAATAAACGCAAGTCTTGTAGCTAAATCTATGATCAATATTTCAAAGAAGATTCAGCCAGGTTTTAAAATATATCATTATGAAAAAATTATAGAAAAATCAAAATAAAGTTTTAATACTATACTTTATAGCTTTTGATTCTTTATTAAATAATTATGCAAAATAAAAAAAAATAACAGCCGTTGTAAATTGTAATAATGTATAAATATCTTTCAATTCTTATTATTTTTTTAATGTCTTGTGAAATTTCTAATCAAGAAAAAATAACTGATGAAGAAGTAAAAGAAAAATTTCATGAATTTTTTGATATTCTATCAGTAAAAAACCCTGACAAAAACAAACTGTATGGTTTAGTTACTGATGATTATTATATTTTTGAAAATAAAAGAAAATATACAATGAAAGAATTTATTGAATTCATCAATTCATTTAAAACTATTGAAGATAATTGGGTATTATCAGACTTTAAAATTTATACGGATATTAACTCAGCTCACGTTACATTAAAAAATAAAGGTAAATTTTTAGTTGAAACAGATTCAGGAAAAGTGACTATGAATTTTGAATGGCTAGAAAGTGCATATCTCATAAAAGAAAATAATGAATTAAAATTCAATTTTTATTTTTCAGAAGTTATTAAAGAATCAGTAATAAAAGTTGATTGAAAATTTTAAATATAATTGAAAGAAATAATAATACACATATTCTTATTCCTTTTTGATTTTTAATTTGATAATTGTAGATTAGGATAATGAAAAATGTTTTTTTAACCATGTGTATTTTAGGAGTAATACTACCCTATTACCACTTAATTAATTTTTTAATTGAAAATAATTGGTCAATGGTAGGTTTTGTTTCAGAAATATTTTCATCTCATCCAACATCTATGATATCATGGGATATTACAATTGCAGCGACTTCTTTTTTGATTTTTTTAATTTATAAAAAAAAGAAAAAAAAAATCAACATTTTAAAATACATCATATGCTTATTTTTAGTAGGCTTTTCTTTAGCATTACCATTGTATTTATATGATAATTACGACAAATGAATATTTTTTTAATTTACTTTTTATCTTTTTTTACTTCCTCTGTGATTCCAAATAATGACAAATGGGAATATTTATTTAATGGTAAAAATTTAGAAGGGTGGGAAATAAAAATAAGAGGACATGAACTTGGCAAAAACTATAAGAATACCTTTAAAGTTAAGGATGGTTCTTTGAAAGTATCATATGAAAATTATGAATCTTTTGATGATAAGTTTGGTCATATTTTTTTTACTAATAAAAAATACAAAAATTATCATTTAAGCTTAGAATATAAGTTTAGTGGTAATCATTTAAAAGGTGCACCAGGTTGGTCAATTAAAAACAGTGGAATTATGATTCATTGTCAAGATCCTGAAACAATGTTAATTAATCAAGAATTTCCTATTAGTGCAGAAGCTCAATTACTTGGAGGTTTAGGAAAGAACAAGAGAACAACATTAAACATCTGTACTCCAGGAACAGATGTAGATATAAATTCTATGAAAGCAAAAGTTCATTGTATTAATTCTAATTCGAATACATATCATAATGACTCATGGCTTAAAGTAGAAATAATAGTTTACTCAGACTCATTAATACATCATCTCATTAATTATGATACTGTTCTTACATATACAAATATTAGAATAGGTGGAGATAGTGTTCCAATTAACTATTCAAATAAAATTGGGGAACCCTTAAAGGATGGATATATTTCATTACAATCTGAAGGTCATCCTGTAGAGTTTAAAAACATAAAAATTAAAGAGATTAAATAGACAAATAATAAGTTTAATTTTAAGTTTATTTTTGAACTTTGTAAATTAATAAAAAATGAAAAAATATCTTTTATTTATAATTTGTTTATCCATATCATCTTGTAATTCAGAAGATGAAAATTTATCAATACCTACAGAATTTACTTTCGAATATAATTTGCATGAAAGTTTACCATCTAACTGGGTAAGTGACTTTAATACAATCATGGAAAATTTAAATCAAATAATACCAATTAAAGCATCCAGTTATTTTTATGAATTGCCAATTTATGCATGGAATAGTGATGTTAATAAACCCTTTAAAGATAAAATAGGAAATGCTACAGGTGCATCAATAAGTGGTAATGGTGAGAAAATAAATGGTAAGTACATGGTTTTAGAAATACCATATCAAGAGTTTGAATGGGAATCAATGCATAGATATAGTGTTATTGCTCATGAATATTTTCATGTATTTCAAATGTTATCAAAAAATTTTTTTGATGGTGAAATAGAATTAAAATGGTTAGCAGAAGGTGGAGCAGCATCATTTGAATCATTATATATTCAACAATATTATTCTTATAATTATTTTAAAATGGATCAAAATAGAGTTGATATTGCAGCAACTAATAACCCTACAATTTTTGAAATCTACGATGCATCAAAAACACAAGATATTAATTATTCTTCATCAGTATTTATGGTATTGTGCCTTGTTAAAGAACTAAAAAAAGTTGGATTTACAGAAGAAAATGCTTTTAAAGCTATTTATAATGATTTTTGGGTTAAAGATCCTAAAGATAATAATTGGAAAAATATATTTCAGGAAGTATTTACATTTAGTGTTGATCAATTTTATCAAAGCTTAACAAATTACACTAATGATATTAATACTGTTTTACCTAATGAAAATTTAAAATTACAAAATATTTTCACTGAATAACTAACCTTTCAACTTTACTATTAATGATTTTATATTTTTTTAGGATTTTTTTAGTAAATACCTATGCCAAGCGATAGAATTAAATCTTTTCTTATTTTATTTAAAATTATTCTTACAGTAACGTTTGGAGTTATTTCTACAGTATCACTATTAGAAATTTTTTACTCTAAACACGTTGATGGATTTATGCCATACATAAGTATATTATCATTTATTATATTAATATTTTTAATATTTAACCTTATCAAAAAAAATCAGAATTAAATCATTATAAAAAATTAACATTTATTAAAGTTAAAATTTAAATTAAAGTTTGTACTTTGAAATTGTGGATAGCAAAAAAAATATAATAAAAAACATTAATAATCCTTATGAACTGGAAAAAATTTATCATTTAAACAAAAGAACTTTTAAAGATAATTTCTTATCACTATCATCAAAAATTAAAAATAAAACAGTCTTTAATTATTGGAAAGCTAGATTTAATTATAATAATACAAATTTAGAAATCGGTAATAAAAAAGAGTTAATAATAATATTTTTATGCTCATTTTTTGCTGTGTTAGCTGCAAGAATTCCTGAAATATTTTCAATCGATGAGGAATTTTATTATACTAGAAATATAAGCTTTATAGTTTTCACTCCTCTTGCCATATATTTTATTTGGAAAAAAAATATAAAACTCAAGAAAATTCTTATTGTATCAATCATTATTTTATCATCAATACTTTATATAAATTTTTTGCCAAAACATCCTCTAGACCATGAAAGTGATACTTTAATTTTAGCATGTTTACATTTACCAATATTTCTATGGAGCTTGTTTAGTTTATTATTTTTTGGAAAAAAAATTAATAGTCATAAAGAACGCTTAAGTTTCATTAAATATAATGGTGACTTAATTGTTATATCAGGACTAATATTAATTGGAGGGGGTATATTTTCTGGTATAACAGTTGGTTTATTTGAAATTATAAATATTAATATTGAAGAGTTTTATTTTAGATATATAGTCATTACCGCTGTAGCTTCATTACCAATTATAGGATCTTATATTATTGATAAAAACCCTAATATAGTAGATAAAGTATCACCTTTTATTGCAAAATTATTCAGTCCAATAGTCTTAATTACACTTTTTATTTATATATCTTCAATAATTTTCTTAGGAACTAATATCTATAGTGATAGAGATTTTCTCTTACTTTTTAATATCCTATTAATTGGTGTGATGGCGTTAATATTTTTTTCAATATCTGAGGGGTTATCAACAACAATGAGTAAAATAGAAATTTGGATTTTATTCCTATTATCAATATTAACTATAGTGGTCAACGGAATAGCTCTTTCAGCAATTTTAATAAGAATTATAGAATGGGGAATTACTCCAAACAGAATTGCTGTTTTAGGAAGTAATATTTTAATTTTAACTAATATGATAATTGTATCAAAAAAATTATACTATACACTTATGTATAATTCAAAACCCTTAAAAGTTGGTATTTCAATTGTATTTTTTATGTCTATTTATTGTTTGTGGTCATTAATAGTAACATTTCTTTTTCCTTTTATTTTCTCTTTCAGTTAAAAAAAGTAATTAAATTCACTATTCAAAAATTATTATTTAATTAAAAAAATTAAAATGAAACATATATTAATATTATTAACAGTATTAATTGTTGGGTGTAACGCTAAGCGCATATCCAATATAAAAAATTACGAATCAAATAAAGCGCTTGCTGAAAAGTGGATACAAACTTTTGAGACAGGCAATCTTGATTTATGGAAAGAGGTTGTTTCTAAAGACTTACTTGACGTAGCTCCTCTTTATGGAATGGGTCAAGTAAACTATGATCAATCATTACAAATTGCAGAATTTTATGTTAACAATTATATAAATGTAAAATTTAATGATCCAGTATGGCTTCCTGGAATAGATACAGCTACTCTAAAACCTGATGGAAGTGTTAGAGCTTATGGAGTGTGGACAGGAGAAAGTATATCTACAGGAAGAACATTTAGATTAAATTCTTATCATAATTTCGACTTTGAAGATGGAAAAATTACATCAACTGGAGAATACTTTGATGCTACTGGAATGGTTAATGCAGTTGGACCAATCCAAAAACACATGGTTGTAGTTGCTTTAAAAGTAAAAAAAGGGAACTATGAGAAGGTTCAAGAATTGATGAAGTTAGATGAAGGTCTTAAAACTACAAGAAATTATGAAGGATGTTTATCTGTAGAATCATTTTATAATGAAGAATCTAGTACATATTTTGTAGTTGAAAACTGGGATGCACCAGACAGATACGAAAATTATTTAAACTGGAGGCTAAATGAAGATCCAAGTAAATTAGCAGAAAGATTAACAACTCTTTTAGTCAATGGAGAAAAAGGATTAGTACCATATTATAATAATAAAGGGTACAGTTATTATTAGATTAAATATTTAATTAAATAAAAAACCCTCTACATATTAGAGGGTTTTTTTTTAATATCATTAATTTCAGATTAAGTTTATTTCTAATGAATTATAAAATTAAAAATTAGGACATGAATAAAATTATCATTGTTTTAATATTATTCTTATCTTTTAATCTTTATAGTCAATCAAAAATTGATACTATTAAATCTATTAAGGCATATAAAATAAAAGCAATAGAAATTATACTTGATGGAAAACTAGACGAATCATTTTGGAAAAATATTAAAGGAATTGATAACTTTTTAATGCAGGAACCAATAGAAGGAAAAGTACCTACAGAAAATACTTTAATTAAAATAGCATATGATGAGAACTACCTCTATATAGGGGCTATACTCTACGATTCAGAACCTGAAGGTATAAAATCTTTTAAAATGAGAAAAGATTCTCCTCTTAACACTGATGATAGATTTATGTGGATTCTTGATACTTACCTTGACGGTAGAAATGCATATTTTTTTGAAATAAACCCAAAAGGGCTTATGGGTGATGGCTTATTATCAATTGGACAAGGTTTAAGTTTAAATAAGAATTGGGATGGAATATGGAGACCTTGGACCTATATTGGAGATTTTGGATGGTCTACTGAAATTCGAATTCCTTTCCATACTTTAAATTTTGATCCTAAAATTAGTACTTGGGGAATTAATTTTCAAAGAACAGTAAGAAGAAAAAATGAAGAAATATTATGGAGTGGTCACAAAAGAAATCAAGGCCTTTTTAGACCCCAAAATGCTGGACTATTAGAAGGTTTAAATAATATTTCTCAAGGAAAAGGACTTGAAATTGTAGGATATGGTAAAACTGAAAGTTCAAAAATAAAAATAGATAATGAAGAAGGATATAATAGAAATACCAAATTAAATGGAGGTCTTGATATTAATTATAATATAAATCCTGCTTTAAAAGCTTCTTTTACTTTAAATACTGATTTTGCAGAAACTGAAGTAGATAACAGACAAATAAATCTTACTAGGTTCGCTATTAGATTCCCTGAAAAAAGAGATTTCTTTTTAGAAGGGGCTAACATATATCAATTTGCTCCTAGAAGTGGTGTATACCCTTACTTCTCAAGAAAAATAGGCCTTCAATCAGGAAATCCTATCCCTATCTTATACGGTGGAAAAATAATTGGTAAAGTAGGAGAACTTGAAATAGTAGCTCAACAAGTAAAAACAAAAAAAACAGATTTAATAAATAGTGAAGATTTTTCATTACTTAGAATAAAAAAAAATTTTCTAAAAGAAAGTAGCATAGGAATGATATACACTAGAAGACATACGAATAATAAAAAAAATACTATTAATTCCATTCATGATAGAAATACTTTAGGTTTAGATTTAACATTAAATACATCTTCTTTTTTAAAAAATAAAAATTTACAGTTTCAAGCTTTTGCGGTAATACATAATCCTGATAACCCAGATGATATAACTTCTAATATATGGGATAGGTCTACACGTGGATATAGATTTAATTTTCCAAATAAACCCTGGTCTGGTAGTATCTCATATAGAGAATTTGGCAATTCATATAATCCTGCAGTTGGATTTGTAAAAAGAAATTCATTTAGAAGAGTTGAACCTAGAATAAATTTTTCACCCCTAATAGAAAATAGTAATCTTATAAGAGAACTTACATGGGAATTAAGTTTCGAAAATCTTATGAGTTTAAACTGGAATAAAATGACTCAAAACATAAAATTAACTCCATTATCAATTCGTTTTGAAAGTGGTGATGAAATTTCATATCAGTTTACTAAAAATTATGAAAATCTTGACTTTAATTTTAATATACTCGGAGATAGTTCAATTATTGTTCCAATAGGAAATTATTCAAATTGGGGACATAAAATTGAATTTGAAACAGCTAATCAAAGAAAATTAGTATATGAAATTGAAATAAATACTGGAGGTTTTTGGTCTGGAAACCGAACTAATTATCAAAATATTTTAACTATTAGGCCTTTTCAGGGTATAAACTTTAGTTTTGGATACAACCATTCAGTTGTAAACTTAGAAGAAGGTGAATTTAAAACAAATTTAATTCGATTTATAGGTGATTTTGATTTCTCACCATTTATATCTTTTTCATCAAACATCCAGTTTGATGATATTAGTGAAAGACTAGGAATGAATAATAGATTTAGATATACTATAGTACCAGGTTCAGATATTTATTTAGTTTATAATCACAATTGGATTGACCAGGAGGGAAAATTTAAAACTATTTCAAATATTGGTGTTACAAAAGTCACCTATACACATAGACTCTAATGAACTCTCAAATAAATTTTCTAACTAAATAGTCCCTTATTTTTGAATTTTAATTGAATATCCTTAGATTATTAAGTGAATATATTTTTAATTATAGCATTATCATCAATATTTCTTTTAAGTATGAGAAAATTTATATCTTATATATCATTATATGGTTTTATTCTACTATTTTCAATTGTTTTAAACCGATTTTGGAATGAAACAAGTGATTATGGTTTTCTCCCAAGTTTAGGCTTAATATGTTTAATAATATTCATTAAAGAGCACTTTATTCCAATTATTAAACATAAAAGAATCAATTTATTTGATGGAATAATAAAAAGTATTTTAAAAAAATTTTTTTTTTATTTTATACTATGGACTGGAATGGTATTAACATCAATGTACTTTGATAAATTCATAAAAATTTCAGATGAAAATGGATATTTTGTTGGACTAATAATATAGATAATATTGATATGTATTATAGAATTTATTATTCCTTATAGAGGATCAAAAAATAAAAAATTAATTAATATAAAATGATTATATACTATTAAATAAAAGAAACTATAATGTCTGCACCTGCCCATCCAATAGCAAAAGCAAGTATTAATACTATAATATCATCTAACCACTTAGGTGCTAATTTTAAAACAAAAGATCTACCATAAAAGTAAATTATTGCAACAAAAATTATTAATATATCAAAAATCATACCATTTTCCATTCACTAAAGATATTAACAATCCTATTGATTTTCGCTCTGATATCTATATTTTTTTCATTTCATCTATAATCCAAGCATTAATTTTTTTTTCTAATAAAATAACTGGTAAACTGCCAGAATTAAGTATTTGATCATGAAATGCCCTAATTTTAAAATTATCATTTAGTGTTTTTTCAGCCTTTGTTCTTAACTCTCTAATTTTTAGTTGACCTATTTTATAAGAAAGAGCTTGACCTGGTGTTGCCATATATCTTTCAATTTCAGAGATAATAGCTTCTTCAGATTCTGCTTCATGATCAAGTGAGTATTTAATAGCATCTTCTCTAGTCCAACCTTTACCATGAATACCTGTATCTACAACCAATCGAATGGCTCTGTGTATCTCCATACTTAACATACCAAAATATTGAAAAGGATCCAAATAAAGCCCCAATTCCCTTCCTAAAGACTCTGAGTAAAGTGCCCAACCTTCAACAAATACACCCATACTTTCAGGGTGAAGGAATTCTGGAAGATTAGTATTTTCTTGCTGTAGAGATAACTGGAAATGATGACCAGGTATAGCTTCATGTAGAAATAATGCTTCATCTGTAAACTTGTTATAACTTTTTGCATTAACAATAGGAACATAAAATATTCCAGACCTAGTAGCATCCTTAGAGCCTGGTACATACTCTGCACTTGCAGAAGCTTCACGGAAAGCTTCTGTGCGTCTGACTTCAAAATCTGCCATAGGATTTACGTTAAATAATGTTTTTATTGATGATTTAACTGTTTTTTTAATATTATTAAAATTATTTAACACCTGTTGTGGATTATTAAAAGGCATTTGATTAGCATCATTACGGATAAACTCAAAAAATAATTTAAGATCACCTTTAAATCCAATTTTCTCTTTAATAATTTCCATTTCTTCAGTTATTCTATTTACTTCACTCTTTCCAAGTTCATGAATTTCATCAACAGTCATATTAGTGGTTGTATGTAGTCTTATTAAATACTGATAAGTTTCTAAACCGTTAGGGAGACTTCCAATCCCAGATGATTCTCTACACACAGGTAAATATTCATCAATTAAGAAATTTCTTAATTCAATGTATTTGGGTTTTAATTTATTTATGATCATATCTCTATATGTAATTTTTAGATATTCTCTATCAACTTTGGCTATACTATCAGGTATAGAAAAAATAGGAGTATAAAACAAATGTTTTTCTACTGGATTAGATATAAACTCATCTAGTTGAGGAATCATCTTTATTGTTAATGATTTTGGTAAAACAATACCCTCTATTACTCCTTTTCTCATTTTAGATATACAAGTATCAAGAAAAGGTAAATAATCATCCACTCTAGAAATCCAGTTTTCATAGTCCCTAACACTATTAAATGGATGGACACTTTTACCTGTAGCTAATTGAGCAAAATAAAGATGCAATGATTGAACTTGAATTAAAGGCATTAACTCAAAACTTGGAAGATCATAAATAGGAGATGACATAGTAACTAGATTGTTTTCAAGGCCTTCTTTCTTAATTGTACAATCCCATCTCATAACCTGAACACTAATCCACTGTTCTGGAGTTACATCTAAGGAATCATAATGATTTAATAGATTTAAATACTCTTCATATTGTTTTATTAAATTATCCTGGTAATCTTTAGAAATATAATTTTCTATCCGATCATTGTATTTATTATCTCCAGACTTAGTAGCCTCTATTGGATTAATTTGTAATTTAAAATCATAATAGGATTTAAAAATACTATCTATTGAAATCTTTTTTTTAGTATTTAAAAAAGTAGATTTATCACAACCTATATTAATCATTAAAAAAAATAGTAACAGACATCTAATAAATAAATTTAAAAAAAAATTTACTTTCATATTACATATTCAAAATTAATTATTTTAAATATAAAAAGAAAAATCATTTTATCCTTCACTAATAAAAATTCCCTTTTTTGAAATTTATTTTTATAACTATAGGTTTGCACATAATGTATAAAAAATTATTTTTATTTATCCTTATCATTTCATCCTGTAATGATGGAAATACAGATCAAAATATTAAATTAAATATATTAAATGGTGTCAGTGAATTTATAATTGACCAAAAAATTGATAATAAAATAATTGAGAGAAAAGTGATTATTCACGCTCCTGAATATATCATAGAAAATAAAAACTATCCAGTTGTTTTCTTTTTTCATGGAAATGGTGGAGTAGCTGAAAATGGATTTGTTTTAGAGTATTTAGTAAAGAATCATCAATTTATAGGTGTTTATCCACAAGGTTACAAAAACTCTTGGAATTTAGGTCAAGAACAATCAAAAGCCAATGATGTTGAATTTTCAGACATGATAATTGAAGAATTAAACAAATATTCAAACTTGGATATGAATAAAATCTTTGCAATTGGATACTCAAATGGATCTGCAATGGTAAATGAACTAGGTATAAAAACAAATTACCTTACAGGCATTGCACCATTAGCATCTCAATTATTAGAAAATCAAATCCCAAATAGTTCTACTAATCCATTATCTGTTTATCAAATATGTGGAACAAATGATGATATAATTCCTTTTGAAGGGGGATTGTCTGTTGTTGGACATAGATTCATGTCAGCACACCAAAGTGCAAAAACGTGGGCTTCAGCATTTAATTGTGATATAAACGTAGAAGTAAATATTATTAACTCTGATAGTCTTTTTTCTTATAAAAACTGTGTAAATAATCATCAAATTATATTTAGAAGAGCTGAAAATGGTAATCATGATTTAAATGGAAATCACAAAATGAAATATCAAAAAATTTGGGAATATTTTAAATCAATCAACTAAACTAAATTTCATTTTCAAGTAATTCAAAAAAAGATTAATATCCTCTGTTTTTGAATTCTGCATTATAGTATTTAGATTGTTTATTCAACTAAAATTATCCTTATATGTATAGAATATCATTATTTATATGTTTTATCTTAACTATTAATTCAAATGTTACAATCTGTTATGGACAAGAAAATCCTTTAACAAACAATTATACTACTCTTGTTAATTTATTTGAAGAATGGCGAACTTTTGAGAATCCTCCAAAACTAAATGGGGTACCAAATTATACTAAAGAATCTTTTAACAAAAGACATCAAAATTTTAATAACCTACAAATTCGTTTAAATGAAATAAACATTGATGAATGGCCTATTCATGAACAAATTGACTGGCATGTTGTTAGAGCAGAAATGAATGGCTATGATTTCAATTATAGAGTTCTTAAACCATGGGAACGTGATCCCGCATACTATCAGACTATATGGATGCATCAAAGTGATGTCCCAGCGCATGAAGGGCCTACAAATCATGCTGTATTAGAATTATGGGAATATAAGTTTCCATTATCAAAAAAAGAGAAAAATAAATTTATTAATGAGTTAAAAATTATTCCTCCATTTCTAGATCAGGCAAGAAGAAATTTAACTGGAAATGCTCGAGATCTATGGATTGCAGGAATTGAAAATTTAAAACAGCAAGTAAAAGACCTTGACTTTATTGCTTTAAAATTCAATTCCAAAGAAGAATCACTAATATTAAACGAAATTGAAATATCTAAGAATGCGACAGAAAAATTTATTAAATGGTTAGAGTTAGCATCTCATGCAAAAAAAGGACCATCTGGCATAGGCAAAGAAAATTATACATGGTACCAAAAAAATGTACATTTATTACCTCTCTCTTGGGAGGAAGAAGTGCAATTACTTCAAAGAGAATTAGATAGAGCATGGTCCTCTTTGAAACTTGAAGAACATCGAAATAAAGATTTACCACTAATGACATCTGCAAAAACACCTGAGGAGTTTAAAATACTTACTGAAAAAGGTGTAAAACGTTTCATGAGTTTTCTAGACAAAAAGGATATTATGTATATAAAAAAAAATATGGAGCCAGCTCTAAGAAGTCATATGGGAAAATTTGTTCCTGAAAATGATCGTAATTTTTTTAATATTGGATTACATTATGACCCACTACCTCTTTATTCTCATTTTGTTCACTGGTTTGATTTAGCAGAAGTTAAAGATAAACCACATAAAAGTATTATTAGACGAGGTCCCCTACTCTATAATATATTTGATACTAAAAATGAAGGATATGCTACTGGAGCTGAAGAAATGTTTATGCATTCAGGATTATATGATGATAGTCCTAGATCAAGAGAAATAGTTTGGATTATGATAGCTCAAAGAGCAGCTCGAGGTTTAGGTTCTTTATATGCACATTCTAATCAAATGACAATGGCTGAAGCTGGACAAGTTCATGTTAAATGGACACCTCGTGGGTGGATGAACCGCGAACCACACCTTTTGCAATTTGAACAGCATCTATATCTTCGTCAACCTGGATACGGAACCAGTTATATTACTGGAAAATATATTATAGAAAAAATACTTACTGAATGGTCTAAAAAATTAGAAGAAAATAATGAGCCATTTATTATGAAAGATTTTTTTAAAGCATTTAATAATATTGGCAATATTCCTGTAGAACTTGCTCGCTGGGAAATGACAGGTATAAAATGAATTGTATGAATGAAAAGTGAAAAGTTAAAAATTGTCAATACTCATTTAAATTTTCCGAAAGTAACTTTAAAATCTCCATTAAATACTGGATTTATAATTATTGCAGCAGAAATAGATAAAAAAAATTCATTTTTTGGTGGGAGTAAAACAAAAAAATTATTACTAAAAGATGTAAAATTATTACTAAAAAAATTCAAAAATCATACTAATATTATAGAGTGTGCAATTTTTAAGGCAGTATTATTTCCTCCTGGAAGAAATGGAGAATATTTTAAAAAAATAAATCAAGAAAATATAATCCACACCAAATTTGATGTTGTTCTACAAATAGAAACTTCATCGCCAAATAACATTAATAGAATCAAAAAAAATAATATTTTTCGCAAAATTGAAAATTTATTTAAAAATTTATCCTCTTTTCATTATATCTTTAATGCAAAAAATTCAAGAAGAATAGGTAGTGTAAATCATAAAAAAAAGGGTATTTTTTTATTTAATTTTTTTATTGCTGAAAACGTAAGTACAAATTTGAATATTTGGGAATACACTGCAGGTTGGTTTCAATATCACACAAAACTTGATAATTCAACTCTTTTTGAATCAATTGATTCCTTCAAAGGAACATATAGTATAATCAATCATTGTAGATGGAATAGTTTTATTAACATACTTCCATCTTTAATTTTTAAAAAAACATTTAAAACGTTTGTATTACAGAACTTTGAAGCAAACAATGTTTCAGCTATTCCAATATTATATAAGTTAGCTTAAACAGAAAATAGACAAATTTTTAATGGTTTAATGTTCTACTATTCTTGAAAATTATCAGTTAATTACTTACTTTAGAGCATAAAAAATTATCAATTTAAAATATCAAAATGAAAAATATATTATTAATTACTCTAGCAATACTATTTGTTGCAAGTTGTCAACAAGCTACTACTGTTGAAAATACTGTAGAAGTAGTATTAAATGATACAGATGAGCCATCTGGACCTCATACTTCTTCTGAATGGAAAATTTGGGCTTATTCTACTGCAGCACCTTCATATATTGCAGAAAATTGTACTGTTGTAGATGTAGATGGTTCAATTTTAAGGGAAGGGTCAAATGGTTGGACAGCTATGGCTGCAAATCCAAGAGGAATGGCTGATCCTGAAAATGGTTGGAAAGATCCACATGAAGCTATGCCAATGGTAGGTGATGGTCCTGCTATGCAATGGGCTATGGCTTATATGTCTGGTAAAATACCTGAAATAGATAGTGATGGATTTGCTTGGATGTTACATGGAGACATGGGAGAAGATAATACTAAACAATTAGTTTTTAACAAAGAAGATGCTGCTGAAGGACAATGGATTGAGTCCGGACCACATTTGATGTTATTTCCAAAAGATCCTGCAACATTAGAAGGTCAAACAACTGATTTTAATACAGGAGCTCCTTATATTATGTTTGCTGGTACTGGATATGATCATTTAATGATACCTGTACAAGATTACTATAAGTATCAAGCTCAAAAATAAATTGATACTGTTAATAAAGTTAATTGATTATAAATCAATCAATTAACTTTTTTAAATACTTTAAGGCACATGTTTAATAATATGTGCCTTTTTTTTTATTAAAAATCTTAATTATGAAATATGAATAATTGTTTTTAGATTAATAAAAATTTAAAACTATGAAAATTTATACTACTTACAATATTATCTACATTAATTGTATCCTGCTAAAATGAAAAAAAATATGGGTATGTATCTATAGATGATGATAAAACTGAAATGATAAAAAAAATATTTAAAAATGTATCTAAAGAAGATATAACCTATTTAGAACAAGTTTTTTCTAATGATTTAGTATTTATAAATTCTGATAATGAAGAATTTAATAAAGAGGAATTTATTGCTGGCGTATAAGATATCTTTGATTTATTTGAAGACATAAAATTTGATGTAGATAATATGAGAGATGCTGAAGATTCTGAAATTGAAACAAATTATTACTCCAATGGATTAGTGTGGACTGCTGTATGGAATAACTTTAGTGCAAAAGGGAAATATTCTGGAAAAGAGATAAGCTTTCCATTTCATATTTCATATCAATGGAAAGGAAATAAAATCACTAAAGAAGTTCAGTATTTTAGCACAAAAGCTTTTGATAATGAAAAAATAGCTAGAGAAAATATTACAAAATAAAAACTATGAAGTATTATTTCGAAAAAAAAATATTAGATAGAGGAATAATGAAAATAAGGTTTAATATAAACTATTGGCTTTTAAAAGCATTTGGCCTTAATGGACTTTCATTTTTTGCCTTTTTATGGGGTGTTTTAGTTACAATTATAGTATACAAATTTATTTTATAGTTAATGAATACTGAAGTTTACTATAATTACTGTTTATCTCTTAATGGAACTAAAAAAGAAATGCCATTTGATAAAAAATACTTGTTTTAAGGTTAATAATAAAATATACACACTTACTGATATTGAACTATTTGAATTTATAAATCTAAAATTCAAACCAGATAGAGCAGAGAAATTAAGAATAAGTTACCATTAAACTAAACCTGGTTATAATATGAATAAAAAAGATTGGAATAATATTTATATACATGGGGATGATATAAATACTAAACTCATTAAAAGATGGATATATAATTCTTATAAAATAGTATCAAAAATAAATCCATTACAATAAGGGAGCCTTGTTTGAAATATGATTCAATAATAGTAGATTAGGGTTATTAATATAAGATGAAAATAAGTAGAATACAATATAAATTTTACTTCCAATTAATAGCTTTTTTAACTGTTGTTATATTTTTCATTATATATTATATTTTTAAATAGAAATGAAAAAAATAAATTTAAAAAATAAATTTAATCTTTTCAATGATCATTGGAATCCAAGAATAATTGGTGAAATGAATGGTCAAGATATTAAAATTGCTAAAGTTAAAGGAGAGTTTATTTGGCACAATCATAAAAATGAAGATGAGCTATTTTTAATAATAAAAGGAACTTTAAAAATTCAATTTTTAGATAAAACAATAGAATTAAATGAAGGAGAAATTTTAATTGTACCAAAAGGTATAGAACACAAACCCATAGCCGAAAAAGAAGTTTGGTTATTGTTATTTGAACCAAATAGTACTAAGCATACAGGAGATATAAAAAGCAATATTACGATTAACAAATTTGAAAAGATATAAATTCTAAAAATTTACAAACATATAGTCGTAAATTGTGATATGAAAAAATATATAATCATAGGTATTAGTTTAGTTGTTTTTGGATGTAATGTATCCAAAAGTAATTTATCATCTAAAAACACATTGTCAGAAGCAGATATTAGAAGTGAAAAATTAAATGAATTTTCAGAAATAAGTATTTTAAATCGTCTTAGAAGTATTCCCGGTCTTAAAATTAATGGAAGTAATGAAAGCACTGCAGAAGTATATGTTACTGGTATTACAAGTGTGAAGTTTACTCAAGAAGTAACATTTTATGTTAATGGGATGAGAGTTGGTACATTCTCCCAACTTATTAACTTAATTATGCCAAATGAAATAAATAGTATGCGTTTACTAAAAGGAACTTCAGCAGCTAATATATATGGAGAAGAAGGTACTTGGGGAGTAATTTTAATTAAAACTAAATAATTCAATATTATTTAAGATTTTATACATGACAATATTTACATTATTTAATTATTTATTAATATTTACTCTTGGTTTTTCATTAATAATAAAACTCCAATCTAATAGTCATGGAGTATCATTTTATAATTTTCTTTCAAAGAATAAATTAAAAATTATCAAATGGTTAATCTTACCAATTATTCTTTACTTATTTTTAATTTTTGCAAGTATTTAGCAATAAATTAAAATATTTTTCTTTTGAATTTACCTACTATAACGTAGGTTTAAGGTATGATAAAATGTGAAATTATTACTGAATATATTGAAAATAAAACATTTGTTTTGAAGGGTTACAAAATTAAAATTCATTGGAAAGATAATTTACAAAAAAGATATACAGAATCTTTCTATCCTAGATCAAAAAATATTTACTATAATTTACTTCCAAATAATAATTAGTGAAAAAAAATTTAAATGTTATAGGAATTTTATTTGGTGGTGTAGCACCAAATAAATCACTTTTTTTTTATTCATTAACTATATCTTTTAGTATTATATTTTTAATAATTTTGACGATATTTTTTTATTTTAAAAAAACTTAAATTTATAATATGGAATGGATTGAATATGTTGGACTTTTTGGAGCACTATTATCTGGAATAACATTTTTTCCTCAAGTTTATAAAATATGGAAATTAAAGTCTGCAAATGAAATATCATTAACAATGACATTAATCATACTTTTAAGTAATGTAGTTTGGTTGATTTATGCATTTGAGAAAAATGATTTGGCAATTATTTGTGCAAATCTTTTTGTTGGATCGTGCGCTTTAACAATTATATATTTCAAATTTAAATTCAAATAATAGACATTTGCTTATACACATTTTAATAAAGTATGCTTAAATATATTTTTTTGATTTTTTCTTTAACAGTTCTTTTTTCTTGTGAAACTTATGAATACGTTGGAAAGCCAACAACTTATGATTACAACAATTGTGATTACTCAGAAGATAAAATAATTGAATACGATCTTTTCCAAGATTATTTTATACTTAATCTTACTTTCGGATACGCTCCAGATATTTCAGCCTTTGATTCTCTATTGAATGATTATTATTTTTTAAAATTTAAAAATTCAGATATTAATGGAATATATAAAATTAGTGATGCAGATGAAAAAAATCATTTAAATAAAGTGCTTCCCCATAATGCTATGTCAAAAGAAGAATATCCATTTACAATTGATTTGAAAAATGAAGAAGTATGTATCTTTTTAGATTTATTGAAAATAGAAAAGTGTGATTGTAATTAATCAATTTTTTCTAGGTATATATCTTTCCACCTTACTTTTATATTTCCTCCATCATGAATTTGTAGAACTATAGAACCAACACTTTTTCCTATAATTGAATCCGTAATGGTGACCATTTCTTTACCATTAATCCAAGTTGTAACTACATCATTCTTTACATGAATTTTCATATTATTCCATTGATTTAATACAACCACATCATCGAAGATACTTGAAGGCTTAATTAACCATCCCCTACCATAGGATTCATAAATTCCTCCAGAATGACTTCCAGGTGGTGCAACTTCTACCTGCCAACCAGATATTTTAGTGCCTTCTACTGATGACCTAAAAAAAACTCCACTATTTCCATCTGACTCTTGAAAAAACTTGAGATTCAATATAAAATCATCATAAAATTGATCAGTAGCTAAATAACCATAACCTTTATCTGGACCACTCTCACATACTAATTCACCATCTTTAACATACCATTTCTCGGTTCCATATATTTTCCACCCAGTGAGATCTTTTCCATTAAATAAACTTATTTTATCATCATTAAAAATTAAAAATATAAAAAGTAAAATATAATTTATCATCTTTTATATAGCAGGTTTAGTACCCATTAACTTTAAAAAATTAAAATGTGATTTAATAGCATCCCTAGTTGTCTTATACTCATTATATGGTAGATTAAACTCCAAAGCAGTACCCTTTACAATTTTAGATATTTTTTTATAATGAATATGAGATATTCTAGGAAACAAATGATGTTCAACCTGAAAATTTAAACCTCCCGAAAACCAATTCATTAATTTATTATTTGTAGAAAAATTTGAGGTTGTAAATAATTGATGAATAGCCCAAGTATTTTTCATGTTTCCTCCAAATGATGGAGTTGGCATGTCTACATTTTCAACAACATGAGCAAGCTGAAATATAGTACTTAATATAACACCAGCAACATAATGCATAATAAAAAACCCAATTAATATCTTCCACCATGCTAAATCAAGAAATATAATAGGCAACACAATCCAAATAATAAAATAGATAAGTTTTGTTAAAACTAAATTCATCCATTGTTTCTTTGGACTGACAAATTTTTTAAATGATAACTTTCTTTTTAAATACCTTAAAGTTTGTAAAAAATCACCAGTTATAGCCCAATTTATTGTCATTAAACCATATAATAAAAAAGAATAAAAATGTTGATACTTATGATATGGAAACCACTTACTATGTTTTGAAAATCTAAGAATTCTACCTGCTGCTAAATCTTCATCATGTCCATGAATATTGGTGTAAGTATGATGTAAAACATTATGCTGAATCTGCCAATTATAAGCATTTCCTGCTAGGATGTATATACTACTTCCCATTAGCTTATTTACCCATTTTTTTGTTGAAAATGATCCATGATTTCCATCATGCATAATGTTCATTCCTACTCCTGCCATTCCAATACCTGTTAAGGTTATTAATAATAATGAAACCCATTGATTTGGTTGAAAATACATTATAATAAAATAAGGAAGCAAAAATGTTAAAAAAAGTATAATTGCCTTATAATATAACCTCCAATTACCTTTTTTATTAGTCTTATTTTTTTTAAAATAATCGTTAACCCTAATATTTAACACCTTAAAAAAATTTTTTGGATCTTTATTGGAAAATTTAGGAAGTGAAAATGTTTTCATTATAAAATAATATTAATTAATTTATATTTTTAATTACATTAATTGAAACGAATTTTAATATTTAATGTTTAGTGAAGCCATATATTCTATCAGAAAATAATTGGAAAAATATAAAAAATAGTTCTTTTGAACTTGCTATTTTACCATGGGGTGCTACAGAAGCTCATAATTTTCATTTACCCTACTCAACAGATAATATAGAAGCGGAACATATAATAAATGCTTCTGGTGAAATAGCATGGAATAAAGGATCTAAATTCATCATTTTACCTACTATACCATTTGGAGTAAATACTGGCCAAAAAGATATTTTATTAGATATAAACATAAATCCTAGTACTCAAAAATCTATATTAGATGATATAATCACTGTTTTAAATAGACAAGGAATAAAAAAACTTTTAGTTTTTAATAGTCACGGAGGTAATGATTTTAAAACTATTTTAAGGGAATTAGGTTTAAAATTCCCAAAAATGTTCCTTTGTTATTCTGACTGGTTTAAATCACTAGATAGAACTAAATATTTTGAAAATGATGGAGATCATGCAGACGAACTTGAAACAAGCTTAATGTTATATTTAAGGCCAGATTTAGTAGAAAAAAAAATTCATTGGGGAGAAGGAAAAGAAAATAAAATTAATATGTCATCATTACAAGAAAATTGGACTTGGTCAGAAAGACAATGGTCTAAAGCATCAAATGATACAGGAATAGGAAATCCTATTAAATCAAATAAAGAAAAAGGAGAGAAATACTTTAATGATGTCTGTAAAAAAATTGCTAAACTAATAAATGAATTATGTGATGCAGATCTAAAAAATTTATATACTAAAAATTAAAAATAAACTATAAATACCCTACCAATCAAAATGAAACGATCCTTCTTTATCAATTCTCTCAAAAGTATGTTCACCAAAACAATCTCGCTGGGCTTGTACTAAATTCATAGGTAAAACGCCAGATTTAAAAGAATCAAAATAACTAATAGATGCCAATAATCCCGATGCAGGAATTTCGTTTTCTATTGAATAAACTGAGACCTTTCTTGCAGAATCTATGGTGGAATTAATTACACTTTTTATGTTTTCATCGAAAAGTAAATTTTCTAAATCTGGATTAGAATCGAATGCATCCATAAAATCTTGAAGCATTTTCGCCCTGATAATACATCCACCTCTCCAAATTTTACAAATATCAGAAAAGTTTAAATTATATGATTTTTCTTTAGAAGCTGAAGCTAGTTGACTCATTCCCTGAGCAAAAGAAATCATAAAACCAAATATTAGTGATTTTTCAATATCATCAACATCAATTTTATTAGATGAAACTTCATTATTATCCTTTTTATAAAAATCTTCAGCTTTAATTCTTTGGTCTTTAAATGATGAAATAATTCTCATAGAAACAGAAGAATCAATTGTAGGTATATTAATACCTAAATCCATAGCACTCTGCGAAGTCCATTTTCCTGTGCCCTTTTGTTTTGCTTTATCCAAAATCATATCAACCATATGATTATCAGTATCTGTGTCTTTTTTAGAAAATATATCTTTAGTTATCTCAATCAAATAAGAATTAAGTGTTGTTTCATTCCACTTAAAAAAAATATCATGAATTTCTTCGTTTTTTCTTTTCAAACCATTTTTCAATAAGTCATAAGACTCTGATATTAATTGCATCATTGCATATTCAATTCCATTATGTATCATTTTTACATAATGACCAGAAGAAGAATTTCCCATATAGGCAACACATGGTGAACCATTAACTTTAGCTGCTGCACTCTCAAAGATTGGCCTAACTATTTCATATGAATTCTTATTTCCTCCAGGCATAATACTTGGTCCAAACCGTGCACCTTTAGATCCTCCAGAAACACCTGCACCAATAAAATTAATATTTTTAGAATTTAAAAATTTAAACCGTCTTTCAGTATCATCAAAATGAGAGTTACCTCCATCAATTATTAAATCGCCCTTTTCAAGAAAAGGAAGAAATCTTTCTATCATAGAGTCAACTGGAGTACCTGCAGGAACAAGAAGCATTATTTTTCTAGGTGTAGATAATCTTCCTATAAAATCTTCATCAGACTGAGTTCCATCTACATTGTAATTTTTACCTTCTTCCTTTAGAATATTAATAGAGTCAATTTTAGAAGAAAGACCTAATGAAGAAAAGCCATTTTCTGCAACATTTAAAATAAAATTTCTTCCCATTACCCCAAGTCCAACAAGACCAAAATCAAAACTCATATATTGATATGTTAATTTTTTTGACAAATATGAATCAATTTTTTTAATAAAAAATACAATAAGAAATTTTTGTTTTAATATGTTTGTGCATAATAAATTATGAAAAATGATTGTTGCAATATTGTTGTTATTTTTGGTGTCACAGGTGATCTGGCAAGCAGAAAACTATTTCCAGCATTAAATGACATTTATAATTCAAAAGAACTACCTGAAAATACCATTATTATTGGATGTGGTAGAAAAAAAATTAATAAAAATATATTTGAAAGTTTACCAAAAAAAATATCTAAATCATCTAAATATTTAAAATTAGACCCTAGTGTACGCAATGACTTTTATAACTTAAGTACCTATATAGAAAAATATAAAAATACATATGAAAAAGTAAATATAACATTCTACTTATCAACACCACCTAACGCATATTATTTAATAATAAACAATCTAATATCCATTAAATTAAATAAGGAAGATAATGGTTTCAGAAGGATTATAATTGAAAAACCTTTTGGAGAAGATTTGTTGTCTTCTAAAAAATTAAATAAAATTTTAAAAAATGGGTTTAAAGAAAATCAGATTTATAGAATTGATCATTACTTAGGAAAAGAAACAGTTCAAAATATTCTAGTAGCTAGATATTCAAATTTAATTTTTAACGCATTATGGAACAAAAAATATATAAGCTATGTGGAAATTACTGCTGCAGAAAGCGTAGGGATAGAAAAAAGAGGTGAATACTATGATACTACCGGAGCAATTAAAGACATGTTTCAGAATCATCTCCTTGAATTGTTATGCTTAGTAGCTATGGATGATCCAAAAAATAATACCTCTGAAGATATAAGGAATGAAAAACTAAAAGTATTACAAAAAATCAAAAAATTAGATTTTAAAAAAAATATAGTTAGAGGTCAATACATAAAATCAAATAATTCAAAAAAAAGCTTTAAAGGATATCGTGAAAACCAAGATGTTAAGAAAGATTCAAAAACAGAAACTTTTTTTGCATGTAAATTATTTATAGATAATTCAAGGTGGAAGGATGTTCCTTTTTTTATTAGAACTGGAAAAAAACTACCTACTAAAGTCACAGAAATTGTTATTAATTTTAAAAAAAATAAAAATATATTTAGTAATAAAAATGAAAGTAATGTGCTCATTTTTAGAATTCAACCTGATGAAGGATTACTTATTAAATTTAATCTGAAAAAACCTAATGATAAAAAAAAATTACTCAAAAAAACCTTAGAATTTCATTATAAAAATTTAAATGATGGAGTTATAAGTAATGCATATGAAAGATTAATACTTGATGTGTTTAAAGGAGAAACATTGCTTTTCTCAAGAAGTGATTTTGTAGAAAAAGCATGGGAAATAGTAGATCCTATTATTCATGCTATAAAAAAAGAAAATTTAAAATTATATGGATATAAAGCTGGCACTTGGGGACCAGAAAAATCTAATGACTTATTTAGAAATAAAAATACTTGGAGATATCCGTGTAAAAACCTTGTTGATGATGGCAAAATTTGCGAATTATAAAAATGCATATTTATATATATAAATCTGAAGATGAAGTTTCTGATCACTTATCAAACTATATAATTGATAATTTTATTGATAATAAAAATATAGCTTTATCAGGGGGAAGCACTCCAATCAAACTTTTTAAAGTACTTGCTAAAAAATTAATTAACTACAAAAAAATAAATTCTAAATTTTATTGGATAGATGAAAGATGTGTTTCTATTCATGATGATGAAAGTAATTATAAATCAGCAAATGATAATTTACTTTCTAAAATCAATATAGAAATAAAAAATATTTATAAAATAAATGGAGATATTGACCCTAAAATATCTTCAAAAAAATATTCTACACTATTGAATAATAATCTACCACATATAAATAATCTACCTTCTCTTGATTTATCTATACTCGGAATAGGTGATGATGGGCATACAGCTTCAATATTTCCACATGATATGAAAAAATTTCAAGATTATAATGAATGTTTTATTGCTACTCATCCTATCTCGAAACAAAAAAGAATAAGCTTATCAAAAAATATTATTAATAACTCTAAAGAAATTATTTTTCATGTAACAGGATCAAAAAAGAGTATAATTATTGATGAAATAATTAATGAATATAATGATCATCTGTCCTACCCTGCATCACATATAAAACCTAATGATGGAAAAATTAGTTGGTATCTTGATAATGATGCTGCAAAAAATCTAACAAAGAATAAATAAATTGATAAAAAGATTACAAAATATTGGTCCAGGTTTAATAATAACCTCTGCTTTTATCGGACCTGGAACTGTAACACTTTGCACTTTAGTGGGAGTTAAATTTGGTTATTCCTTATTATGGTGTATTGTTTTTTCATTATTCGCTACAACATACCTACAAGAGATGAGTTCTAGATTAGGAATTATATCTAGAAAAGGGTTAAGTGATGTAATAAAAGATACTAAAAATAAAATTTTTAAAAATCTAGCATCTATCCTAATAATATTTTCAATTTTTATAGGAAACTGTGCTTATGAAGCAGGTAATATAAGTGGAAGTATTATGGGGCTTGAAACATTCCTGGGATCAGGAATTTATGGTACCAATAGCTTAAACATTAATTTATATGCTTTGTTAATAGGGATATTTTTAATATTAATAATACTAATTGGTTCTTATAAAAAGTTTGAAAAACTACTAATAAGCATGGTTTTTATTATGAGCATAACATTTATAATAACTGCTATTTTATCCAAACCTAATATAAATGATTTATTAAATGGATTAGTACCTACAATCAATAATTCAAATTACTTATATGTCATAGGTTTAATAGGAACAACAGTAGTTCCTTATAATCTATTTCTTCACTCATACATAGCAAAAAAGAAATGGAAAAATATTGATGGATATAAAAATTCACTAATTGATACTATTATTTCAATTTCTATTGGAGGTATTATATCAATTTCAATTATCATAACAGCATCTGCTAGTAATAACTTTGGAATTAATTCAGAGATAAATAATGCAATTGATTTAGGTATTCAACTACAGCCATATTTTGGTGAATTTTCAAAATATTTTATTTCGATTGGAATATTTTCAGCTGGAATTACATCATCAATTACTGCACCAATTGCTACTTCATATGCATTATCTGGAATTTTTAACTATCAACCTAAATGGTCAAATAAAAAATTTAAAACTGTTGCAATAATAGTAATTATTATAGGTGTAATTTTTTCATCAATAAATTATAGTCCTATTTATATAATTAAATTCGCACAATTTATAAATGGCTTATTCCTACCATTTATTGTAATTTTTCTTTTATGGGTAATGAACCAAAAACAAATTCTCGGAAATTATGTTAATTCAAAAAAATATAATTTATTGGGTATTATAATTGTTTTTTTAACACTAATTCTATGTATTAAGAGTTTACTAACTTTATTTCTATGAAATCTAAAAAAATAGATATCAATTGTGATATGGGAGAAAGTTACTATGATATAAAAGTTGGTAATGATTATAAAATAATGCCATTTATTACATCTTGTAATATAGCTTGTGGATTTCATGGAGGTGACCCCAAAACCATCTCAAATACTATTGATTATGCTTTAGATAAAAATGTTAAAATTGGTGCTCATCCTTCTTTTCATGATATTAAAGGATTTGGAAGAAAAATTATAAAAGTTTCTAATAGACAACTCAAAAACCAAATTTTATATCAAGTAAGTGCATTAAAAGGTATGGTTGAGTCAAAAGGTGGTAGACTAAATCATATAAAACCTCATGGCGCATTATATAATATGGCTTCTATTGATGATGAAATAGCTAAGACAATTGTCAAAGTAATAAAAAATATAGATCCTAACTTAAAATTATATGGACCTTCAATGCTAAGATGGAAGAATATTTCAGAAAATATTGGTATAAATTATGTATCAGAAGTCTTTTCTGATAGAAATTATAATGATGATTTGACTCTTGTTAATAGAAATAATAATAAAGCAATGATAACTAACCCAAAGGAAAGTTTGAGGCATGTTGAAAGAATGGTAAAAGAAAAAACAGTAAAATCTATAAAAGGTAACTTAATACCAATAATAGCTGAGACAATTTGTGTTCATGGAGATCAACCAAATGCTATTGATTTTGCAAAAATAATTTATGACTCATTTAAGATTAAAAAATTAATATGATTGATAATATTGATATTTATAGCTATGGAGATTCATCTATGATTATAAAATCAAA
>Ga0209709_10000149_pt1 | contig 66521 bp, 43 predicted proteins | sample ArcticOcean_MG_C_2_FD_187435 | JGI IMG/M metagenome (GOLD analysis project Ga0209709, IMG submission 187435) | Marine microbial communities from western Arctic Ocean - ArcticOcean_MG_CB4_136 (SPAdes) (version 2) | ecosystem: Environmental > Aquatic > Marine > Oceanic | place: Arctic Ocean... | reverse complement strand
ATTTTGTACATCGTTTTGATAAAGATAAGTCATTTGGATTAACTTGTCGCTCGTGTGGTGTAGTTCGGCCCATCATGTCGCCCTCTCGAGGCGACGACCCGGGTTCAAATCCCGGCACGAGCACCATTTTCCATATTTTAATTAAAGTACTTTAACAATATTTTATATAAATATACTCTTATTATGGAAATCTCCATTTGGCGATAGATTTTTATCAATAGCAAATTTTACCTTTTTTTTTCCAGATTCAGTATGGCAATAAGTTATCCCCCCCGGACTAACTGCCCAATTCCAATGGTTTAAGAAAATTAATGCATCTTCTTTCTTTTGTGATAAATACCTCGGAATCATGTGATACATAAATAATTCTTTACGAGATTTCATAAAGTATTTACCTAAAACATCTGGCAATATTTTACTTAGCCACGTATGGTTTATTGTTTTAATTTCTCTAGAAATTATGTACCTAGGGTTATCTAATGGACCTAAAACTTCTCGCATCGCTTCTGCAAATATTTTTGATTCTTCTTCATTAGAATTTTCTAGATACGTGCGCATCCACCCGCCCCCTCTATCTCCTCCGGTGACCTTAGTATCATATCTTAAAATTCCTATTTCACGCAAAGCACGTGCTACTGCATCTGCTATAGCCAAAGCTAAGGATTCATCATTCCATTGAGCGTTGCCTATGGTTAATGATGTTGGGAATCCATCTGAAAATCCATCTTTCATTTTTAATTCTATAGCCTCTTTGGGCGATGCATTAAATGGTTCGCCTATTTTCCATAAATCTCGTGTCCTTTTTCTATTTCTTGACCGTGCTAACATCTCATCATTAAATAGAGACATAGTTTCAGAAATACCTTCTGGCCTTACCTCAGTGAATGCTGCATGGACATGCCCTACTCCTTTCTCTATTGCGCCATCATCACATACTCCGAATAGCCTTGCATGTTTCCTCTTGAAGCGGTCGTAGTCATCAAATCCTTTACTAAATTCTTCTGCTAAGCAAATAATATCCCAATTATTTGAAACTTTTTGAGGATCGTGCTTATCCAACCTAAATGAACGCCCTCTTAATTGGTTAATACTCATACTCGTAGTTACAGTAGTCAAATCGATTAGAACATTAATTCTACTCGCATCCCAACCTTCTCCGAGTAATCCTCTAGTTCCAATTAAACATTTGGTTACTCCTTCTTGAAATAATTCAGTAATCATCTCAGTGTAATATCTTGGTTGCCATTGAGACCCTTTTCCTATTATTTCATGATAGCCTTGTTTTTCATTATCATAGAACTTGATATTCAAATTTTTTTCTAAAACCCATTGATTAAATCTAGGCATAATTTTTTGGAATAAATCATCATCTACTAAAACAGTAGATCCAGTCATAAGAACTGGATCTAAGTCATCTGTACTTCCTCCAAGAAGTGCCCTAAAGGCTGCTATAGCACCCCCAGCATCATCATCTAATACCCCCTCAACTAGTGCTGTAGCAGACGATTTCTCAAAATCTGTAATTATTACTGCCCTTATGCCCTCTCCCAAGGTTTCCATCTCGGTAGTCAAAATATCTCTTAGTGCCTCATATTTAGCATTAGTATAGGCCATTATTCTACCTACCGGAGAAGCACATGCGCGATGCCCGGTTTCAGTTATTTGTTGCCCTAGCATCCTCAGTTTTTGTTTTATTAATTCTGCCAATTTATGATCTTCAGAGTTCCTTGACCTCAACAAGCCGTGCCTGACATACCTATCTAATAATGGCACTAAAACGTCAGTCTTTTTATAATTAATATCAGTTAACCGTTGTTCAATATTTGGTATGTTATTCGGAAGTGGGATACATTGATGTAAAAGATGGATTCTTGCCATATTGGCCAAATTTTCGTCTCTTTTGATGAATGATTTCCAATTTTTTGCTTGCCCCCCAGGTAATTGGAGATTAGATAATATCATAATTAACCAATTATTTAACCCGGGTAATCTATCTGTATCGCCAGGGAATCCCTCGATGGTATCGGTTATTAATTTGTCAAATTCATTATCTACATTCGCAATATAAGTTAATTCTTCAGTATTTGGCCTAACAAAATATGCAAGATCCTGATAGGGGGCTAAATTAGAATCACGAACAAGAGCAGGGACAGGGACTTCATAATCGACACCTCCAAAGAACTTAGTATACCTATCATAATGCCCAATATTTACTTTTTCGGAGAGTGGTGGTGTTGCCGTCAAGCCTAAGACTATTGGATTTCCAAGATATTCACGAATATCAGAAAGTACCCTTCCCCAATGGCCCAATAAATGATGGCATTCATCCAATATAATCATGCCAATTCCAGATTTAGAAAGATATTCTAGATTTTGTTTTGCAGATTCATGAAGCACCCCTAAAGAATTACCATGAGATGTTAGATTATCTCTGACTTGTTTGCGGTAGTAACTTAGTCTTTTTTCATAATATTTGTTATTGTTTCGTTCAAGATCTTCAATCCATAGCTTTGCGGTTTCTTCATTATCTGCTTCATCATCAAAAATAAGTTTCTGTATCCATAATTCTTTAGAATCTTGGTTTAAATTTACATCATTTCTCTTTGGAAGAGTTATTGATTGATAAGTTAATGATGTTAGAAGCCCATTTGTAGCGGCATTAGTACCAATGTTGCTTTCCCTACCATCTAATTCAAAAAGTTCATTTGCCCTTGCAATCCACTGGGCCTGGATAGCAGAATTTGGACTCAAAACGAGAGTTGGTAATCTGACTAAATTAGACCACACATAAAGTCCTAAAACGGTTTTTCCAGAACCTGGGGGCGCAACTATTAGAAGATTTTTTTCATTTTTAAATAGTTGTTCTTTAATAATAATTGAAGAATCTAGTTGCGATGGGCGAAGAGTTCCGGTAAAACTGATTTTACCAAAATCGGCATTACTCCCGGAAATCATATTATATCCTATGTATCATAGTTCTAAATGATTTATTAATAAACACCAACAAAATGCTTTTTTATGTTATAAATAATTTAAATTGATGATAAATAAAGACAATTATTAATATGCAATAATAGGTTAAGAGAGATATGGATCAAGTTAGTGCTGAAGACAATCTATCGCCCCTCCAAGAACAATTAATTATACCCTTATTCGTATTAGACTCTCTGTTGATGCCAGGCGATAGTATGATGATGAGAGTTTTTGAACCAAGGTATAAGCAGATGTTAGATGATATTGTAATGGAAACATTACCTTATGGGCATGTGGTTGAAAATTCTTCGGCTCCTCAGATTAAAGGATGGGCGATCCCTTTTGATGTAGGTACATTAGTAGAAGTAGATGACCTACAAGAGAATGGGTCAAATTTACTATATAGTGCTACAGGAAGAAATAGATTTAGAATAATATCTATAATTAAACCTGAATTAGAAAATTCAGATTTTGAAAGTATTTTTCCTTCAGTATATGATTTAGAAAAGAAATATTCGGAAAATGCCCCTAATGGTAAATTATATCTACGGGCAATAATAGAAATTATGCCTGAACTTAAAGGTGTTGTCAACGATAATAAATGGAATAATTTAATATCATTATGGGAAACATACATCATGCAAATAGCTGAAATTACAGGAGTAAATGAAAATAATTCTAGGCTTGCAACAGAATTAAGAGAAACATTCAAACAGCAAAATGAAGAAAATGCGTGGAGACTTGCTTCAATGGTTATTGATACTATAGAAGATCAAGTTACTTGTTTGAAATCTGAGAATATAAAGGAAGTGGTTGACATAATAGAATCCAGTATTCAACAAAAAATGAATATGATAAAGTTTTTTCGGGAATCGAATGAATGACTTTTGACCATAGAATTGTATACCTTGTATTTTATTTTTGATTAAGAACAATCTTAAGTCCCAGTACATTCGATAATTAAGGTCCTAATGCGTGTAGAGCAAGATGTTAAGCTGACTTTTAATGATGTTTTGATAAGACCTAAGCGCAGTACGCTTGTTTCTAGATCTGATGTTAACCTCGAAAGAGAATTTAGTTTTCGGCATTCTACAGAAATATGGAATGGTGTTCCAATAGTTTCTGCCAATATGGATACCACTGGACTTTTTTCTCTTGCTAAAGTCCTTCAAAAACATAAAATGTTAACTTGTACACAAAAATTCTACTCAACAAAGGAATTTTGTACGGCATGGGAAGAAGGAGTTAACCCTGAATTTATAGCAGTAACGTGTGGCTCAACAGAAAGCAGTTTTGAATTAGTTAAGAGAAAAATAGGGACAAATGTAAATTTACAAATGATATGTATCGATGTTGCTAATGGGTATAGAGAAGTTTTCCTCGAATATGTTAAAAAAGTAAGAGAAGAGTTTCCTTCAAAAATAATTATAGCAGGAAATGTTGCTACACGAGAAATGACGGAAGCATTAATTTTAGCAGGGGCAGATATAGTAAAAATAGGAATTGGTCCAGGATCGGTGTGCACGACAAGGAAGGTTGCTGGAGTGGGTTATCCCCAGTTATCAGCTATTTCAGAATGTGCTGATGCAGCTCATGGATTATTAGGCCACGTCATGGCAGATGGCGGTTGCTCCTCTCCCGGAGATGTTGCAAAGGCTTTTGCAGCAGGAGCAGATTTTGTGATGCTAGGCGGCATGTTCGCAGGGCATGATGAATCAGGAGGTGAACTAGTAGAAGGAAAAGAAGGTAATATTTACAAGTCATTCTATGGGATGTCTTCATCGAAGGCAATGGAAACTCATTATGGAGAGGTTGCCAAGCATAGGGCACCAGAAGGTAAAGAAGTAAGAGTTCCATATAGAGGGGCTCTGGAAGAAACCATACAGGCCATATTAGGAGGATTGAGGTCTGCATGTTCTTACGTAGGAGCACGAAGAATCAAAGATTTACCCAAATGTACTACTTTCATAAGAGTCACTCAAACTACTAATGAAGTTTATCAGAAATTTAATGTTGAAGAATGACAATTAGATATCAAGTACAACTTGTGCAATCCAACCTGGCCCCTCGAAAGTAGGGATATCCGCGTCAACTCCTTGTATAATCTCTCCCTCTTCTACTTCCCTTAGTATCAGTTCATGCATTGTTACCGCTTTTATTTCTATTTCTCTAGTTATAAAATTAGAGTCGACCCAGGATACTTGGGCTTCGATTGATTCGTTAGAAATTTTAAATGTGGCATCTACCAACCATTGGTCTTCAGTCATACCTTGGTACAATACTTCTTCTAACCACCTTACCATTCCTCTTTCAACATCTGATTTGACCAAAGGTATTGACCAATGACCTGTATGGCGTACTAATGATTCAAAATTAGGATTTTCATCATCAGATAGTTGAATTGTTTGGAGACCAAGTGTCATTTCTTTAATCACTTCTGAAGCACTCGAAGAAAATGCCCTAATTCCAATGTCTGCAGTAGTAGGAAGAATCCACCATGACATAACTAAAAAAGCCCCAGATAGAATTTTAAATATTTTATGAGATTAACTAAAGTTATCACAGAGTTCACCTTGAGAAGGGAAACTAGTAGGGTCTTTTGGATTAGTATTCCATTTACTCTCACACTTATTTATGTAACCGTCGCCATCTGAATCGATAGTAGAATCAGAGGCATCGTGAGGGTCGAAATTGAAGAAAAATTCCCATCCAGACCACATTCCATCTCCATCTTGATCTTGGTGATAGACCTCTGAACCATCGGTCCAGCCGTCAGGGCAACTAGACCCATCATCACATAAATCAGAATCACTAAGAATTGGATTAGTCCCATTTTGGTACTCTTCATAATTAGTGAAGTTCTCTAAATCATTGTAGAAAGCAATACCAGCGCCAGTCGGATCTATATGACATTCAGAATCTTGAGGGTTGGACCATCCTGGGCAATATCTATTCAAAAGATAGGTTCGGTTCAATCCATCATTATCAAAGTCTTCTTGGCCATCATTAATTCCATCTAAATCTGAATCTGGCATCCTAGGATCCATGGGGCCCCTGGATCCCAGTGCACTTAATGAATTATTATCAACTAAACCTAAACTTAATGCTTGCTCGGTCTTACTAACTTCCCAGCCATCAGGCAATAAATCATTATCAGTATCATGATCAACAGGATTTGTATTCCACCTATTAGGGGCTTCTAATGAATTTTGAAGTGTGTCATTATCAATATCATATATTGAATCTGTAAGCATACTAGACGGATTTAATGCCCAACGGCCTTGCTCAGGTATTGAAAATCCAGATAAGTTCATTTCATGAAGGAAATATTTTGGATCCATTATTCCATCTCCATCTCTATCCCCAGATGTAGAAAAACCAGTATTAAAATTAGTCCAAACCCATCCTCCTGGTCCAAGTCCGCATTCTATCATTGAATCACAATTTGGAGGAAGCCAAGAAGAAGTAGATATCCAAAGACTATGACTGTTGGTGTTTTGTTGGACTGAAAATATTTGCATTTCCCAACCATCAGGTTGACCATCACCATCTGTATCATTATTTAGTGGGCTTGTTGGACTTTGCCAAGGCCTAGGGATATAGAGTACTTCACCACCGTCATTTAATCCATCGCCATCAGTATCAGCATTATTTGCATGTGTAACGTATGTATCAGAGCCGTCGATTACTTCTTCACCATCTTCTAGACCATCATTATCGGTATCAAAAGCCGAAGCATTTGTGAAGTAATGAATGGTTGAACCATTTATCTCAATGTAATGGCCAGTAATAGCTTCTCTATAATCTTCTAGACCATCGTTATCTGTATCTCTATCTGTAGCGTTTGTAAACGTAACGTAGTATTCCATTGAATCATTAAGTCCATCATTGTCACTATCATAAGTCCCTGGGTCACTGCGCACTATTACGTCCCTTACTCCATTATCTACAATTCTTATAATCCAACCCATTACCTCAATTCCATCAAGTAAGCCATCACCATCTGTGTCTGAATTTAGAGGATCAGTAGAACGACCATCTAAAACCCCATCAAAGTCCCTATCACGAGCATTATATTCATCTAAATTTGTAAAACGTTCATTATTTTCAAGAACCACAATTAGATCTTGTAATCTACTGGTTACCTCATCGCCAACGTCTACATTGATGTGATATACCCATCCTTCTGATTGAGTTTTAATTGGAATGTTTACATAGTTTCCTTCCTGGACAGTCCTTACCCAAAGGACTGTTTGATTTTCCTGTACGAAGTCACCTAATTCTACATTTATTGAATGTACAGTAGTAACTCCCAACATATCAGAATAACGCACTCCTCCATCTCTATCAAGGTCATATCCATCATAGTCAGGATCATCGTCGGCGTTGCTACCATCATTAGGGTGTATGCCACTAAGTGATTCCCACCCATCCGGCATACCATCATTGTCTGTATCAGAATCTAAAGGATTAGTGAAATTAGAATCCCCCCAAACATATGAAACTTCAAACTCTTCTACATTATTTAGTCCATCTTTATCATTATCGCCGTATGCATCTGTAGCATTAGCGGGGTTAAGCAACTCCCTGTAACAATATTCGAATCCATCTGGCATACCATCGCCATCAGTGTCCCAATCTCCTGGGCCGTTCAATCTACCATCTCCATCCATATCTTGTTCAAACCAAGTAAGATCACCTGCTGCTTGCATTAAGTCAGTATAAGGCGCATCTATATTTAATGTCCCAAAAACAGGAACACCGCAATGAACTCCAAGGCTTATTTCTCCGAAAGCTATTTCATATCTATCATCAATTAGATCATTATCACTATCTTCAGCAAGAGGATTCGTATCATACCTTTCTTCGATATAATTTCTTAGACTATCAGGTTGAGGTTGTTCTAAGTCAAGCACAGCATCGCAAGAGTGGCCAAATTGGTTTCCCATTTCATCCCATTTACTTTTGCCGATATCTTGCTCTATTTCCGCTCTTACGGATGCTGTAAGTAAATCGCAATTCCAATTCCCATCCAGAGGATCCAGTAGCGTTATTGGCCCCTGGGCTGTAATTATTTCATATGTATACTTGGATTCCCATTTATCATTTAGGCCATCGCCATCGCTATCTTTCAAATTAGGATTAGTGCCTAAATCCGCTTCTTCTAGATTGGTTAATCCATCTCTATCTGGATCCCCCAATGGTCCATTATCAGGATTTGGGAAAGTTTCATTTTGTTCACCAGTTTCTTGTTCTGTATCTACAGAATTAATCGGAATATCTTGGCAATCGCCTTGCCCCCCAGATGAGTCGCCGAATGAAAGACATGGCTGACCGGTGTCAAGTGGGTCTAGTCCATTTTCAATTTCCCAACCATCATCTAACCCATCTCCATCAGTATCTGCCTGCTGCCAATTAGTACCATAGAGAGTTTGTTCCATTCTATCAGGGATACCATCTCCATCCCAATCACAACCTACTGTGGCAACACCCTCTGGGCATTCCTTTGGATTCTCATCTTCAGTTAATAATATATCATCTATCGCAGATTCGAAACCGCCGGCATCTGTGTTTGAAATAGCTGCTCCAACTATTGTATAAACTCCAGCTAAACATAAGGTTGCGACAATTGCAGCAACAGCATATTGATTATGATTTAGAGCCATTGAAAACACCCGCCGTTACGTAAGTACAACCCTTTGGATTTGAGTTTGGCTATAATGTTTGACAGCACACGATTATGAATTGGGGGGTGTGACGACAAGAGAAGAAAATATTTTTACAATATACATGTTATTTTCATTAGTAAAAATTAACTGCCCATTTCGTCCATATGCTCGCTCCCAACAAGCCAATAAAATCCCACAACTAATAGAAGGGTGGAATAGAGATTTCATGTGTAAAATTATACCTCCGTTATCATCATATCTTTGCACCTTATTTATCACCCCCAAACCATTTTTTTGTAAATGTCGATAGCCAACATTCTTCCAATCATCAGTTTTATCTATCATCACATGATAAGATTCTGAGATAAACATCGCTCGCGCAGAATCGGCTGCTGCTGACCACCAAATTGAATTTAAATCATCAATAGAATTCCAGTTATAATTTTTCAACCTAGGGAAATTAATATCATTGACATAGGGTATTGAAGATTTAATAAATCGCTCAAACAAATCCCTAGATACAACCATTTTCCTATCATTAGAGATTGACCAACTACCTTCTGGATCAATTTTTAGCATTTCCCACCATTCAGAGGAGTCGCTGAGCGAGGATTTACCATCTATAAACACGCCATTACTGATAGGTTGAGGAGGTGGGAAATTATCAGAAGTTGGAGTCAAAGTAAGTAAAATACTTAATTCAGAATCATTCCAATAGGATTTATATCTTGAACACATCATGGTTTCCCATGCAGATAATAAATAGCCTATTGCAATATATAAATTTGGATAGTTATTAATCAGTAACTTAATATCTCCATTTTCCTCTTTCTCAAAAAGTGAAAAAATCCCCATTCCTCTTTCGTGCCATTCTGTTTGGAGTTCTTTCCACATGTCGATATCATTATTTTTAGGAGGATCAAGATCATTCCTAATCAAGTAATTTTCCATAGATTCAGATGAAGATTGCATGAGCCTATTACTTAAAACTAATTGTAATCTTTCTTCTAAGCCTAAAAACCATGTTTCAAACCATATTGAGCCTACAATCCAAACAGGATTATTTGAGTCTTTCGAATCTAATATCAAGCCATTGGAGTAATGAGACCATCTTGAAGCAATAGATATATTTTTGATTTTAGACTTATTCCATTTCATATTTCTGAAATATGATAGTAACCAAGACATTATAATCACTTTAAGAAGTCTGAAATTCTATCAAATACAATATTCAAAATTTCAATTGGAGGCAAACATACCATTCTGAAATGCCCACTGCCGAATTCGGGTGAAAATCCCGAACCATGGACAACAAGTACATGTTTTTTATGCAAAAGGTCCAAAACAAACTTTTTATCATCTTTGGAAAACTTTGATTTTGTTATTTTTACAAACAAATAAAATGCAGCCCCGGGTGATTCACATTCAATGCCATCAATTTGAGAAATCCTTTTTAAACAATAATCAAGCCTTTCTTTGATCACTAGTCTGTGCTTGCCTAACCATTTTTTATCTGCTGTCAAGCCTGCCAAAAAGCCATATTGTGCGGGCGTTGATGCACACAAACGACTGCGTAGAAGTCTTTCCATTCCGTCACGTACTAATTTCAAAGATTTATTAGGATCATGTATAGCCATGTACCCCACCCTCCATCCGGGAGCAAAATATACTTTAGAAACTCCATTTAAAACAATCACAGGAGTTTTTTGAGACCTTGAAGCTACTGAAACTAAATTTCCTGTGAAGTCCAATCCATCATAAATTTCATCTGCTACAATAGTACACTTTGGCCAGTCATCTGCAATTTTAATCAAAGCATCTATTTCTTCTTTTGTAGCAACATTACCTGTTGGATTATTGGGGTTTATTATGACCAATAAGCGGACATTTGAATTCATTTTAGAATTTATATCTTCTAAATCTATTTTCCAACTATCTGATGAATTCAGCCTATACTCCATCGTAGTCGCCCCATACATTTGTGGATATGCCATGTAAGGAGGGTAATGTGGCCCGGGTGCGAGAACGATATCTCCTTCTTGAAGAAATGCCGCGAAAATTATCTGTAAAGCTTCAGTCACCCCATGAGTAACATAGACATCATCAGAGGAACAAATCCAGCCTTTTTGAGTTTCATTTTCTCCTATAGCCTGCCTTAAATCAGATATACCATATGAAGGACTATATCCATTATCTTGATTATCTAATGCTTTTTTAAAAGCATCAATCATGTGATTTGGGGTTGGGAGGCCTTCGTATGCCAATGGATCTCCAATATTTAATTTAATAATCTCATGACCTTGAGATTCTAATTCAATCGCTGGTATCACAACATCCCTTATTGCATATTCAATTTGAGATGCACGCGATGAAACATCGACCTGTTCTACCATATTAATGCGAAGTCCACTTTGAACATCAACTCGACTGAAAAAAAACTTAATTAGAGGGGTGTAAATTTAATTTATAGCCTTATTCCAATCCTAAGATTCGACGAGCATGAGAAAGAGATTCGGAAATACCTTCTGGATTCGACCCCCCTCCTTGGGCAAATGAAGGTTTTCCCCCCCCTCCTCCATTGATATGGGTTGAGATAATATTTAATATTTCAACTGCATTATGACGTTTGGAGGCTAATGAATTCTCAGTGCATGCAACTATTAATTTCCCACCTCCTTTGCGAGTACCAATAACGGCTAATGTAGGTAATTTGGAGTCACGAGTTAATTCGCCCAGCATTGCCATCATTTGTTTGGAATCTCCTGTTATTTCCATAACCACATACCTTACGCCATCCACTTCTGAAGACTCATTGCCAGTACCTGTTGTTCGTAATCGGATTATTTCACCTTCTAATTCCTCAATTTTCTTTTGTTGAGATTTCCATTCCTCAAAGAATCGTGATACTGTCTTTTGTAAATTTTCAGGATTAACACCTAGCATTCCAGAAGTATCGCTTAAAATTTTATCTCGTAAACGTGCATGCTCGCGTGCAGAGTCTCCGGCCACGACTTGCAGACGCTCTACCCCGTCTTGGACTTGACTGGCACGAATTATCCGTAAGTCGCCTATTTCACCAATTTCATCATGATGTGTGCCACCGCATGCTTGAACGTCAAAGTCACCGATTTTAATAATTCTAATTTGATCTTGTTTAGGGGGGCCTCCTTGATATATATTAAAGCCGAAGTTTTCATCAGCATTTGCCCTAGACAGAAGTAACTTTTTGACTTTGAGATTTGTTGTTATTATTTCATTAACTCTATCTTCAATTTTATCAAGTATTTTTCTATTAATCCTTGAATGATGAGTAACGTCTATCCTTGCATAAAGAGCTCCTTTATTGGAGCCTGCTTGCCAAATATGTGGCCCAAGTAATTCCCTAGTTGCCCCTCCAACCAAATGTATTGCAGTGTGGTGATCCATTAATTGCTTCCTTCTGATCCAATCAACAGAACCCGATACTGGGCCAATCTCTAAACTTTGATCCGTCATATGCAATACTACTCCTTCTATAATTTTAGTATCAAGCACTTTAATTTCTATACCATTTTGTTTTAAAAATCCTTGATCACCAAGTTGCCCACCTCCTTCAGGATAAAAGAGAGTTCTGTCCAATATTATTGCATGCGAGGGGGCTGAAATAACTTCATTGGAAAATTTGAATAATGATAATTGTTTTTTTGACAATTGTAAACAATCAATTATTTTTGCTTCCAAGTTAATTGACTTTGTATCTTCATAATAATCCAGAGAAGTTTGAGGGTATGAAGAAACATCTAATTCTGAAATTTTATTTTTTATTTTTGAGGCGTCTTTGGTAGCCGTTGCGTTTCTGGCGGCCATATCTGCCGAAAACCCAACACGAACAGATAATTTATTCCACCCTAGTGAATTAGCAATTGAAATTGCCATTTCAGGATTAAGTCCCCTTTCTTCCGATAATCGAAATAAAATTTCATCAGGTAGTTCTAACTCTAATTTTGAAACTCCATGGAGCGCAGTTTTAACCGCTGCTTCACCTTTTCTTAACATTTCATAATATCTTTTTTCTTCTATATCTAGGATATCAAATATACCTTGGTAAGATTGAACAAAATTATTAATGTCCAGATAATTTTCAATATGCATAGAGCCGAGTTCCGATAGGCTTGTCGAAACTCCAATACTATCTCTCATCCGGCAAACTCTACGGGCCAGCATCCTAAGTAAATATCCTGCTTTAGAATTACTTGGAACCAATCCGTCCCCTAACATGTTACATATTGCGTGCAAGTGGTCAGGAATTGCATATATCGACGAAAGAGGTTCGGTAATTTTTTTCAGATCTTCTATAGATATTGAGAACCCTGAATCACTTAAACGGGATATTAGTATATCATATAATGAATTAACATCTGTACCCACATCTATATTTAGAATACCCGATAAACGTGAAATTTCTCCAAGAAGTAAATCAATATTTACATCAATATCAGAAGATTGGATAAATTTATCATACCCAGAAGTTTTCTTTAACCAAGATACGGATTCGGGATAAATTGCCTCGTATATATTTGGAGTCCCTGCAGCAGCCCAACAAAATCTTTCTAAACCATAACCTGTATCAATAATTTGGAGATCCATTTCACGATACATAATACCTTTTATATCTACATCTCCCTTTTCATGTTCTTCTAAATTCATGAAGACTAATGTGGCTAGTTCTAGGCCACCGACAATGACTTCTAAGGCTGGACCTGCATTACCTCCTCCTGACCATGGATTTTCTACATAGGTTATATCATTAGGCGGAATACCAAATGTATTAATTAACATATCATCACAATAACGGACACATTGATCGATCCAATATATTGTATTTCCATCCTTCGGTCTGTTGAATGAATGATGTGCCATCATCTCAAAGGTAGAAAGGTGCCTTCCAGAACGCCCAACCGCTGCGACATCAGTCAGCCTTATACATGGCTGACTTATAGTAAGTGGATTAGCAGGAGGAGGGACTTGTCCGCTAGTCACATGAGGTTGAAAGTTAGCAATACTAGCAATTGTAAGATGTATGTCATCACGCCATCTTGCTATAACAGGATATGGAGAAATAATGGTATGCCCCCTATTTTCAAAAAAGGAAAGAAATGTCTTCCTCATTGCATCTTTCAACTCTTTTCCCCTCATTGGGTATCCTTGAATGAGTGGGTTGCCGATGAATGTGTATGAATCTGCAGTAGAATCTCCGCAGGTTTTTCTTTCGTCATCCCTAGTCCAAAATTTAAGTTCAGTTACAATACATTCTTTACGAAAATGCCCTGACTCGTTCCAAAAAGGAATTTCTACGTCTCCGAACACCATAATATCTCATCTTTCCTATGGCCTTCCGATTTATCAATTAGTATTGAAGTCGATGCTTAATAATTGCCCGTCGAGTTGAAAGGTGCGCCATATTACGTCAATGCATGGAGGGAGAATGGAGAGAGCACCTAGAATCAAATGGCCCTGGAAGAATGCGTATCAAGAAACATGGGAGGATGTTGACAGATGCAATAATGATTGCTGATGAGAAGCACATCAAAGAACATACTGATGATAGATCTCCTAATCAAGTAATCAATACTGCTTCTTTACCTGGCATTGTTGGAAACGCATGGGCAATGGCTGATTGGCATTTTGGATATGGATTTCCAATTGGAGGTGTGGTTGCAACCGATACAGAAGCAGGAGAATTAGGTGGCTCAATATCTCCCGGAGGAGTTGGTTTTGACATTAATTGCGGCGTAAGACTTTGTTCTTTAGACATAGGAGTTAATGACATTAATATCAAAGAATTATCTAAAAAATTGGCACAAACAATACCTTCTGGTGCGTCTAGAAAGGGAGGCGTTAAATTAAATTTGACTGAATTAGAAGTAATTCTCTCTGAAGGTGCTGGGGCAGCAGTAGATTTAGGATGGGGAGAATCAAGAGATCTTTTTAACATTGAATCGAATGGTTTACTCGATTGCCAGGAAAGGAAGTTGAGTGAACGGGCTATGAAGAGGGGAATGAGTGCTTTAGGAACACTAGGCTCAGGAAATCATTTTCTTGAATTGCAAATTGTAGATAAAATAGTTGATCACGAAGCAGCTAAATCTTATGGTTTGAGAAAAGGCCAGATTACTGCTATGATACATACTGGTTCAAGAGGATTGGGGCATCAAGTATGTTCTGAACATGTTAATGCTATAGAATCCAAATATCAAAAAAATGATGGATTTTGGCATGCTCCTGAGTGGGATATTCAGATAACGGATAGACAATTAGCCGCAGCACCGATATATAGTAAAGAAGGTCAAGAATACGTAGATTCAATGAATGCTGCAGGAAATTACGCTTTCGCCAATCGTTCAGCTCTAACTCAGCGACTTAGAAACTCATTAAGAGACATATTAGGAAGAGATAGTAATTTAAAATTAATATATGATGTTAGTCACAATATCGCAAAAATAGAAAATCACGAAGTTCACGGAAAACAATGTAAATGCTGCGTTCATAGAAAAGGAGCAACAAGAGCACTGGGTGGTGATCATGTTGAATTGTCAAATCAATTTTCCGGAATTGGACAACCAGTCCTCGTACCAGGAGACATGGGTACAGCTTCTTGGGTCCTTGCCGGCCCAAAGATTGGTTCGAATGATGCTTTTGCATCTTCATGTCACGGAGCAGGAAGAAAATTATCTAGAACGGCGGCTAGAAACAGTATTGATTCTGTAGAATTAAAGAAGAACCTTGAAGCAAAAGGAATTTACGTAAATGTAAAGACGCCTAATGTACTTTCTGAAGAAGCTCCGGATGCATACAAAGATGTAGATGAAGTAATTGATTTAACTCAAAAGGCTAGGTTGGCTAGACCTGTGGCTCGTTTGAAACCATTTGCAGTAATAAAAGGGTGATTTATTATCAATAATAATAAGATACCAAAATACTGGGAAGAAGGGAAGAAATACTTGAGAGAAATAGACGGAAAAATGGATAAATTAATTTGCCTATACGAAGAACCTGCGCTAAAATCAAGAGAAGATATTTTTATGACATTGATACGTTCAATTGTTGGGCAACAAATATCAGTTAAAGCAGCAGACACAGTTTGGAATAGATTAACAAATGAAATTGGAGATATTATACCTGAAAATATTTCTCTGAAAAATGCTGAAAATCTACAGAAATGTGGACTATCACATAGAAAAGTAGAGTACATAAAAGGAATTTCTAAAATATGGGTGGATGAATACTATAAGATAAGTTGGGAAGACCTTTCTGACAGTTTAGTAATTGATAAACTCACAGAAATTAGAGGAGTTGGTGTGTGGACTGCAGAAATGATTTTAATTTTTACATTGTTAAGGCCTGATATTTTTCCGATGGGAGATATTGGAGCAATAAGGGCATTAGAAAAAATATATTCAGATGGTGAAAAAATGAATAATTCCCAAATAAAGAAAATTACTGACAAATGGTCACCATGGAGAACTATAGCAACATGGTACCTATGGAGAAGTATTGATCCTGAGCCTGTTCAATATTAATTACATGCAATATCCTCGTCGAGGATGTTCCCCCAACGAAGGTGCAGCACCATTTTGAACTCCATCTGCTTCTTCCATTATTATAGTAAGAAGTGTATTAACCAAAGACTTGAGATCATCTAACTCATTTCTTAAATCATCAACAGTCATAACTTCGTCATTGTTTGTGTGCATCCCAATCCCATCTAGAAAGATTTCTCTCTCCAATTGCTCTTGTCGTTCTATAGCCTATAAATGATGGAGGTATAATTACGACTAAAGAGTAGATAATAAGAGTCTGATATAAACACGGGATACATTATTCATCATAATATTCATCATCATCATCATCATCATAGTAATCTTCACCTCTGCCTCTCATCATAAAGACAATTAAACCAATAACTGATACAATGATGGTGCCGAACATAAGAAGCCAAACCGTAGATCCACTTGATTGAACTTGATTTGGTGATTCAACAGATATTCCTGTTATCTCTTCATTCAGTCCATTGGCATTTTCAAAATCTCCATTTACAACAATAACAAGTAAAGGCTGCCCCTCTTGCCAAGTTTCATATTTGAAAGTAGCTATAATACTGGAGCTTGTTGAGGGGAGGAGGAGTTCGGTGTCGCCACTAATTGCAGTAGTAACCGACGGCCTCCATGCTCCATCATCCAATCGTTCCCATAGCCCTATTGAAAATGCGCCATCTATTTTACCAGGATTTTCCCAATAAGTTACAATAGTCAGAATATCTCCTGTTAGAGGAAATTTTGTAGGGGTTGTAATTTCCCTAGTGTATTGGCCAAGGAATTCCATGACTCTGAGGGTTGCGACCCGAGGCGATAATTCGCTTCCTAAACCTATAATTTCATTTCCCGCTTTGTCAGTAGAGTTTATCCATAATGCTATTTGATCACCAACTTTGAAAGTAATGTCAATTAAAGGACTGAAATCCATTCTTCCTTGATAAACAGTAACTCCATCAGAAGATGATGAAAGAGGTATTTCGCCTGAATCCGTAGTTCCAGATATTTTTTGCCCGCCTCTTCTAAATTCCCATTCAACTGACAAAGGACCATCTTTCATGCCTATTTCATCAAGAATTGAAATTGTTACTAATGTATCATCCATATAATCAGTTCCGATTATTGTGAACGAAGAGTCAGGATAAAGATCTTGATTGAAAAGTGCTGAAGGGGAATCGCTATCAACAGTCACAGATGCTTCAGAATTAGTAACTGACATACCAACCCCAGGAAGATTAATTAAATCTGTACTAACACTCATCGTAGAGTCCAATGGAGCCCTAGATGGTAAGATAAGTGAACCATAAAAAGAACCATTAGGCGAAACAGATGATACTGATACGCGTTCTTCCGTCCCATAAATAATAGAAATTCTTGCTTGCGTATCATCACTTATTGACAATAGCTTCTCTCCGGAACCTGCATAGAAAAGTTCTCCAGAAACTGAGAATTCATCTCCTTGTTTTAGAAATAAAATATTACTTGAAGAGGGAGAAACAGGAGAAGTTAGGTCTGTAACTTGAGAAGGTATTGCAGTTATTTTATTATCTAATTTCCAAGAAAGGGCACTTAAAACTTGAGACTCAGCCACTGTTATGAGATTATCATCTACTGTAACCCTAGGTTTGCAATTGGGTGTATCATCATCCCAAGGGAAATCCCATGAAAGTTTGAAACTTAACTCTAATTTTGTTACCGAATCAGTAATTTTTTCTGTTTGGAAACCAATTGGGGTCGTCATACTTCCCTCTGGAGTCCACATAACTCCGGACCATGGCTCATAAGTAAACAACCCTAAATTGCTGCCATATCCGCATAGCATTACAGTTATATTATCCAAAGTAATGAGGCCGTTGATATCATCTATTTGAACAGAGAATACATGTAAAACATCTGGTAAAAGATAATAATCAATATTATCAGAAGTTTTTCGATTTAAATCGAATGCAGAATTTTTGCCTTGGCCTACTCCTATGCTATCTCCAGCAAATTGAGTTGGTTCATCTACGGCTATAATCACACTTGCCCACGAGTTATCTGCACCTGAAGAACCACCTGACGCTCCTTCTTGGTAGCTCAATCCTGCCCAATCTGTCCCTTCGATATAGAGATGTATTGGCTCATTATCAAGTGCAGACACATCAATACCACTAAACTGAACTTGTTGCTGACCAGTCAGACCAGGGGTTAATGATTGAGTTTGAGATAAATATTCGCCCTCTGTAGCAATGCCATCGCCATTTAGGTCATCGACACCTGTTCTCCAATATTTGAGAGTTATAGAATCGCCACGTGCTTCGGCTTCGCTGACAGTTATGTATGCTCTAAATGGAGATGTTGGGTCACAGACCATGCCATCAGCAAACTGTAATCCAATAGGGGTATTAACTTGTATTGGCCCCGCCAAAGGAGGATTTGTGTCTACTAAGATATCAATTGGAGTGGGTTGACCTGTAACATCTTGAGCTCCGGTTGCACCACTATTTGGGCCAATCGAAATTATGATTGGTGATACTGATAATAGTGAATAATCAGAGGGAGTAGTAACAGTACCAAAGAATTCCCCGTTTTCCCCTGATTCCAAAGGTATCAAATTACCAGATATATTTAATCCGACAGAGAAATCTGAAGCCATTGGCCTATTACTAGAAGAATCTTGAAATCTAACATTTCCAGAGATATTCAAGATACTTCCTTCCAATATTGGGAAAGGATATAGTAAATTATCATATATATTAGAAATAAGTCTATTTTCATTATCAAAAATATTGAAAGTATCAATTTGAATATCATTTTCAACTGCTTGTGACCCTGATTTGCCACTATACGCTTGCGCGGGCCAAATAGTATCTCCATTGTTGTCGTTCGCCCTAGAAGTCCATAGGATATCTTCAACATCATCCCAATTCCATGAAACGTCAAATATCCAATGAGAAGTGATGTCCACATAACCATCAGATGCAGTTATTTCTTCAATGTAGCTAGAATAGGCATCAAATGTAACTTTATTTGAACCAGAAGTCTGAGAGAAAAGTACTGGCTCTGAACCAGCCCCCCATAAACCATCAGCACCATTTTCAACCTTGAACATTATTACATTCCCATCAGACGCTATTCCTTCTAGAGTTATTTCGGATAATTCTGAGTTATCATAAAGATGATGATGCGAAGTAACTATTTCAACTGATTCACCATTAGGATATAGAGTATTGGGGACATCAAAATCCCTATTTTTTATGAGGAAATCATAAATAATACTCCCATCTATAGAAATTGATCCAATGTCTGCAGATAGAGTTACAGGGATATCAACTTTATCAAAATTTGGATTTTCTGAGATAACTTGTTCGTGATATGAGGATATCATGCCTTCTAGGCCTGAGACGTTTTCAAAGATTGTATATCCAACGCCAAGGCCGGATAATTTTACAACTTGAGGAGAGTTAGAATCTACTTCAACTGGAACTTCTTTCCAAAATCTACCAGAATCTGAATCAGTATGAGAAGGATTCATGAGAACTATGCCTGATATTTGTGCAGAATTAAGAACATTGTAAGAAATATCATTACTAGATTGAACAGATTGTGAAGAGCCTGCTATAGAAAGACTTACTGGGCCGTCAAAACCATCATTATCTGATGATATTGATATCACCCCAGAGTTAACATTTGCATCTGCAGGTATTCTGAAATACACGGTTTGAGAATTAATACCATCCAAATAAAGTGTCTTACTAGTGGCAAATTCATCTGAAGTAGGGCTAGTAAATGTAGACTGCCATCCATAATGCCCATAGGAATCCCCCTGTAAGAAAGACCATTCAGATGAACCATCATTCAAAACATCAACCACCGGATTAGAAGCAGGTGCAGCAAAAATTGAAGAAATTACCAGCCTATCGATCCATGCATTAGTGGGAAGGCTGACAGACAATCCAAATCCAGGTTGAGGAGTATTGAAAGTAACTCCGCCCCCTTTTGAGGCTTGCCCGAGAGTTGAGCCAAATTTATTCAATACCGTAACAGTTACACCGTTAGATAAATTGCCTCCTATATTTATCGCCTTGATAGGGCGAGAGGATGGAATAAAATCAGAAATTAAACTTCCCGATATTGTTGTTGCATTCAACAGTCCATTTATTTCTTCAACTCCAGAACTAAATTCCCACCCATTTCCCCCTGTATCTGCATTAAGGAACCTTTTACCACCTATACTTATTTTCTTTATTGAAGGGGTTGCTTCCATATCTGAAGTGGACAAATGAACTTGTAATTTTATTTGAGTGTGAGTAATAGAATCTATACCCGATAACGAAATTGGAAAGGTTACATCCGAGAATCCAGGGATAACTAAGCCAGTTGTATAATCTATCAAAGAGGCGGTAACTGAGGTATTTTCTGGTATTATGGCATCTATATCCACCATACCTACATTAAATTGATTAAATTCTGAGATTGAAAATGATGGACTTATCCAATCTCCAGGTTCGCCATAATTAGCGATTTTTACCCCTGCATTATCGATAAACCAACCTCCATATTCTTGATAGGAATCAGAACCCAATGAAAATTTGAATTTGACAGTGTCACCTTGGTAACTAAGTAAACTTGCTTGCATACTTTTCATTCCGCCCGAAGGTGACGATTGGGAAGAGAATGTGTCATATCCATATAAGTTATTGTAATTATAACTAACTTGACTATCATACCAATTTCCTGGATCAAAATGTTGCCAAGATCCTCCGTTAACTTTTATGAATACAGCGCCGCCATCCCAATTAGGCTCCATCGCCACCCAATGATCGAACATTAAAAATGCGTTTCCATTAGCTGGTATTTCATATTCTGGTGAAATTAATTTAGCTTCAGTAATTCCTCCATCATAATTTCCTGAAAAAGCAACACCATAAGAGTACGGGAATGAAGTAGTACTAGGAGGGCCGGAATTAGCCCCAATTTTATTCAAGGTCCATTTACAAGTATCTGAACTACATGAACTGGCTTGAGATCTAGCCCAACCCGGGGCATCTGAAACCGAAGGGGCACTAGCTGTAGAATCTTCAAAATTCATCCTTATTTCTTGATTTCCACGTAATAATACATGATGATACCAATCATCTACGGCAGTACCTATGGAAGTATGTGACATTGAGGTAGATGTTTCTAAATCATCAAAGAACAGATTTGAGCCATTATAATCTACAATCCTAATCTCATCTACTGTCAGACCTTCTTTTGAATCTTGAGCGCCGCCATAATTAGTGTAATAATTAGTATTTACAACAATTCTCAAGTATGCTGTTCCTTGGTTATAGAAAGAATTGGGGATATCTAGTGAAACTGTTCTCAATCGACCGCTTTGATCCGTATATGTCACGCCATTATCTGCAGTATATCCGGTGCCAGGTATAGCACCACTCCTTGCCGCACAATCTGAAGAAGTAGATGGGTTAGTAGATGATATATCATACCATGTGCTTTGATCTAAGGAGATTTCGACACATGCGTTATCATTTGAGACACCTTCTAAATCCCATTCCATATCTATTTCAATTTTGGAGGTGCTATTTGTCCCGGACAAATCAATATCTCTAGTGAGAGATCCATAAGCATTAGCAGAATATGAACATAAATTACCACTTGGATCATAACAACCATGGTGCCAAGCACCATAATTTATGCCATCATTATTAAAATTGATATTATCAATAAACCACCCTGGACGCTCATTTTCTGCATCAGGATGGGTCCAAATATGGAATCTGAATTGTATATCCGAAGAAGTTTCATTTACCAAAGATTCTATGTCGAAGGTACTAGAGACCCATCCACTATAGGAATCAGAAGCAAACACAGGAATGGCCACTTCAGAAGGAGCTCCATTAGGGACCGGTGAGTCAGTAGACATTGTACTTGGATACCCTAAATCTGGGGCGACATATTTCCAATCATTCCAAGTCTCCGAATCTTTTATTCGGTATTCTACCCATGCGCCATCTCCACCCCCAGAAGCAGTGCTATCTACGTGGTACCAATGATCAAAAGATAAGTAATAGTTTTCTATATCATCATAAAAGGGGATGCTTACTTGAGGAATTACGAATGAAGTATCAGTTCCGGCCGGCAAGGGAGAACCCGGCATAGTAGCAATCGCAACAACTCCGCTTGATGCTGATGCAGGTATTACGCCATAACTCATGTTTTGTTGATTACCATAAATAGTTCCATTCAAACCAGTGAAAGTTGTAGCTTCCCACGATTTAACAATATTACAAAGGTAACTTGTATTCTGAATTTCATCAGTACCAAGGTTACGATTGCCGTTATAATCAAGTCCACTTTTAACCTCAAACCCACCAAATTCACAATTAGAATTACCACCAGATAATGAATCAATATCTAGTTCGTATTCAAAATAAGCACCAAGAGTTGGAGAAATTGAAGCCCCTGAACCTGATGAATCACTAATTATTATTGTAGGAATACTAGTATAATTATACCCCTCATTAGTAATTTCTAATGTATTAATTACTCCTGTAGATTCCAGGACTGCATCGAGATTGGCCCCACTTCCTGAACCTGATATTGAAAAGAGTACATTATCATCTAAAGTATATCCGGAGCCAGCATCATCGACAATGATACTTTCAATTCCACCGCTACCATCAACTGAAGTGATTGAGGCATTGGCATCATAACCTTCACATTGGCAGCCGATCGTAATATCATCCGCAGTAGAATAACCCGATCCAGCATTGTTAATTGATATGGAGGTTATGCCTGAACTAATTTCATAAGTTCCAGAAAAATTTTCACCACCCCCTCCTGAAGCAGATAGATTGCCTGCATAGTAATCATCCCCTTCTGAAATAATAGTTAAATCCTGAATTGTATCTTGTTTAGAAAAAGTATCGCAATAATATATAGTTTCAATTATCTCCATAGAATCTAATATAACATCAAAATCATTATCAAAACCGTGAGATAATACTTGTGCGTTTTGACTACTACATTCAGAAACACTGTTTTGCGAACTTAGAGTATAAATATGCCTCCAACCTGGAGTATATTTGTATTTAGAGTTCATACTAACCGAAATGTCGCCGACATCAAAACTGCTTATATTTGATCTAGTCCCATCATCAATTATGGTCAAATGGCCATCTTCATTCAAAAATGTCCCATATGCAATTCCATCAGAAAAATCTTCACCTTCCCATGATATTCCGTTTTCTGTAGATGTGGCCATGTAAGAATCCGTAACATGAAGCCACCCATCCATTATAGTAGAATTACCAGGAATTTCAAATGCTGTAACTGTTGTGGAGCTCCCATTGGAATTTAAATTATTAGAAGAGCCCCAATTAGATACGCCTGCATTTGCCAAAGGGGCGCCTATCATCAAGAATACGAGAGTAACGGCGAGTGTTCTCTTGGAGTTATCCATGCCACTCTGTATATTAGGTAGATTATCAAGTTAATTACTTAAAAAGTCATTATGAGTATTTTATAAGTTAAAAAGTAAATTATACTTAATAATTAGAAAATCTTACTAATAAGTATTGGAGCCACTGGGGAGATTTGAACTCCCGACCTTCCCATTACCAATGGGATGCTATACCCCTAAGCCACAGTGGCGACAAGAGTCGCAACATAACGAAGTTTTAATCACTATGGATTGTACATTGCAAGAAATATTGCAACAAACTCAAAACTGACTCTTCATTCGGAGGGCTGCCTGCCGAGATCGCATAGCCTGGTATTGCGCATGACTGGAAATCATGTGGGATTTTCCCTCGGGAGTTCAAATCTCTCTCTCGGCGCCACTAATTTGATATAAAAAAAAACTAATTTGATAGACAAATATACACGTAACTTATGCAGTATTGACGTTTGGGTAACTCATGGAGGACGAGATATCGCAAATTGATAGCCATATTTCAACTCCAAAGGAAATAAGGCTTAGTCAGATAAAGTTAGAATACAAGTTATCTGAAATCAATAGTAATTTCCATCTTTTGGACGACATTAGAAGGGGTTTGATATTTCAGGCCACTCTAATAAGGCATAAATGGGGAATTAAAGAATTAACAATCATAATGTTAGGAGTATTGGCATTTACAATGGGCTCATGGGACATTGGAATAGGAGAACTATCGCAAGGTGGAGATTACAATAGATTCGGTATTTTTGGAGAAAATAGTGGATTTTTACAAGTATCTGATTGGACATTAATGTTATCTTTATTATCAGTTATTTGCTGGTTGGGCATAATCATTTCTTTATGGTCAGAATATCCAATTATGAGAGAAAATATAATATATATCTTAATTGGTACTTTTGCAGTTCAGTATGGATACATGGCTTCGCATGCAAGTAACCCCTCTTTTCCTTTTAATTCAAAATTATCTGACTTAGGAGGAGTATTGATTGGGAACATAATCCTTTTCTTTTTAGCCATAATAGTAGTACATAGGGCAGTGAAAGAAACTCGAGATATACACGTACAAGAAAGGCATGCACATCCTGATCCGAGAGTAGTAGAAAAATCATGGGAAGACCATAGCCTAAAGGCATGGGATTTGGAAATGGGGATTCTAATTTTTGCAATTAACGTTATGTCCTGGTCAGGATCTCATGCCGTTGCAAGTAGAATGAACATGCAATCAGAAAGTTTGAATTATTTACTAATATTGTTATATGTTTTGTCAGGAGTAATATCAGTATTGATGCTATTAGTAATAATATGGTTTCCTCACTTTATGTTAGGGTCTGCAGAAGATAGGATTCAATCCGTAAGAGCTAGAGAGGTTGCAGGAGAGAATATAGATATCCAGCCCAAAGTTGAACAAGGGTTGTGCCCGATATGTAATATTGAAACTACAGCGAAAAAATTCGCATCGGGAAAAATAGAAGTTCCCTGCTCAGAAATTGATTGCAAAGGTAAAGGAATGATTGGTAATGAATGCGATGAATGTGGAGAGAAGTTACCTACTAGGTTAAAATGTAGAAGTTGTAATTCCAATACGCCGATTGATAGTCACTTTGGAGATCATGATACTTGGTGAAATATCATTATTAGTCCACACATGGATGTGTAAATATATATGGAAATTGATGACAACAAGAAAGAAAATGATTCAGCATTCTACATGGTAAGTATTGTACTTACTCTTTTAGTTTCATTGTTAATGGTTTCAATTTCAATTATTTATCTTTGGCCAAGCATAGACGGCATTATTTCAGAGGGCCCTTCGGGGGCATTGGTGATTTGGGAAAATGAATATAAAGATATTACAGGAATAAGTAATTTAGAAAATCTTAATGGAGATGGAGTTTCATTGTGTATTGTTGACTCAGGAATAGATATGAGCCACCCTGGTTTAGATGGCGTTTTATTAGAGAAATGGAGTGATTTCGTCAATCAGGAACAGTTTCCCTATGACGATGAGGGGCATGGCACTGCAATGGCTGGAATAATAGTAGCAAAGAATGGCTTACAAGGTAATGCTCAAGGCGTGACTTTATTAGTCGCTAAAGCCATTGATAAAGAGGGGATTGGTAGTGACCAAACTATATCCCAATCTGTTGAATGGTGTGTAGACAATGGGGCCGATATAATATCATTGAGCCTAGGCGGAGAGCAAGGCTTTGGTGCTGGAATATTTACCACAGATGCATTAGAACAATCAGTTGAAGATGCGTTAGATTTGGGAGTTTTTGTAGTCGCTGCTGCCGGAAATGATGGAGAGGATGATGACGGAGACGTAGAATCCCCAGGATCCGTAGAAGATGTAATATGCGTAGGAGGAATAAATAGAGCTGGCGAGATATGGAAAGGGAGTTCAGTAGGGGATAATGATGGAAGATTATGGCCTAACCCTATATTTGCAAGGAATAATCCAGATATGAAACCAGAAGTTGTAGCCCCTAGTCAAGAAGTTCCTATCTTAATGGCGAGTGGCATAGGAAACAATAATTGGTGGGGGTGGTCTAGCGGAACATCGGCTGCAACAGCATGGGTTTCCGGATCTTTGGCTTTACTACTGGAAGAATACCCGGCTCTTCAAAGGGAAAATTCAGAAGGGAGAGAGTCTATAGAGGAAGTGAAAAACTTACTGTCACAAAATTCTCAAATGAAAGAAAGTCAGAATGAGCATGATGATTACTATGGCTATGGTATAATGAGAATTGATTTATTGATAGATGCTAAAAATGATAATAATCAAATTAGCGTTGAAATCAATTCAGAGGGTTCAAGTTTATTACCTTTTATTCAGGACATTCAGATTGAACGGCGCAATACAACTAGAGTTCCTCCAGTTAACTCTACAAAGCCTAATGAATTATCTTGACTGAAGGACCTTACAGAACTAATCCATCTATTGAATCTCGAGACCTTTTCTTGCGCCTTACTCATATCTTTTCCACTTTCCAATTCCCCAACATCTCCAGTAGGTACTTCCGGTTCCAGAATAATTATTATACCTCCAGGAGAAAGTAACTCAAATGAGGAATTAAGGGCATCGATACGTTCATCTTCAGGTAAATCTATGACCATTAAATCGACAGGTAATGGAATTGATAAAAAGGGAGTAGCATCTGAAGAAGCAGCATTCGAAGCAAACCATGAAGAACTTTCTGCAACTATTTCAGGCCATGGTTTAACGATTACCTTAGCCCAAGAATCAGCATCATATCTACTTATTAGTCGATTTATGATTATGCTAAATTTGCCACCTTCTTCTATTATTGTAAAGGACTTTGGCTTAGTTACTATATTTTCTTCCAATTGGTCCGAATGCCACATGTCAAATAACCAAGCAGAAAGGTGCCCGATTCCTCCACCTACTAATATGACATTATTTGCAGGGACACGGGAGCATATGTCCCTAATCCTGGACCTAATGGTTCTGGATAATGGCCTAAGCCCCATATGTATCATTTGGTCACCTATATTTGAAGCCACCTCAGGCTCATCTTTTCCCCTAATTTCATCTTCTGAAAGTAATCTTTCAAACATCTCTTTTTCAGACATTTGTGGCAGGCCTGATCCCGCGCCCCCTTCTCTCATAATATCCGCTAGGAAGTCAACTATTCAATTTTCACTATTGGATGGTTTGAAGAGAAGTTAGTTGTGCGCGATTAATATGAGTTCCCAGTATGATGAGGATGACGTATTAGATGCGGCAAATTGTCCTATATGTTTAGAACTAACTGAACACGAAATATTAAAGCGGACAAAAAAAGGAAAAGGAGAAGATATCCTTACAAAATGTATAGATTGTAATGATATTCACCTAATAGAATTAAGACCTCCTTTGCCGGTTTTTGTCAATACCACATTTTCCGAAGGTAAAATCAGTAAACCTGGCCTTTTAGAAGTAGATAGTGATGAAATTATTTCAATAGGAGAGATATTTGAGTTCGAAGGAGCTGATTGGGAGATAACTAGAATAGACAATAATATATCAAGACCCATGAAAAAATTAATTGCTTCAGAAATTTATGCAATGTGGGCAATAAGAACTGATAAAAAAATAATAAAAATTACTATGACTGAGGATGACATTAGTACAGCTTCTACAATAGAATGTGCTCCTGAGAAGATGTTTTCATGCGGTACAATTATGGAAATTGAGGGCCGTAGATGGAAAATAAGGGCCATACATACAGGCAAAGGAAGAACCTTGAGAGGAAGGAGGGAAGCATCTGAAATAAAAAGAATCTACTTGCATTCTCCCAATAACATTATCTTCGATTAGTCCAAGGCAGTAAGAATGCTTTTGCTACATGAATAGCTATCTCAGGATTTTCCCTTAATCGGCGCATACTATATTCATACCAGCGTGAACCATAGGGAATATACACACGAGTAAGGTGACCTGCTTGGGCTAATTTACGTCTTTCATCTCCTCTAACTCCCAATAAGAACTGGAATTCATATCCATGTCCTTTTCCTTTGATTTTCAATCCAGCGTTACCTCTGGGATCATCTAAATTTGGGCCCATTCCTCTACTTCTTAGGGACTTTAGGCTATGATTTATTATTGGATCATCATGAGATGCTATGGCAGTGTAAGCTCCATTATCTAATAATTGATCTACAGCAAGAATTGTGGCATCCACTATATCCAAGTAATTCGTATGAGCGATTTCTTCCGGTTCTAGATATATGCCTTTGCATATCCTTAAATCTGAATTTTTATGAGTTATTGAACAAACTTTTTCTATATCATCAGAGGTACGGAACAATCTAGCTTGAAGTACTGTACCTACATTATTTATTCCTTTTTGATGCATTTCATAAACTAGATCTATAGTTGATTGGGTGACCCTATTATCTTCCATGTCCAAACGTACAAAAATATCATTTTCAGATGCTTTCTTTAGTAGTTTCATCAAATTGGAACAAGCCCCTTCTCTATCAATTAACAAACCTAATGCCGTTGGTTTAATAGAAATATTTGCATCAAGCTTATTTTCAACAATTGCATCCAAAAGTAAATTATATTCTTTGAGGAAGTAAGAGGCTTCTGCCATATTTCTTATTTCTTCTCCAAGGACATCAACAGTAAAACACGTATTTTCTGATTGTAATTTCTTCATAACAAGAACAGCATCATTGAGATTTTCACCTGCCACGTACCTCTTGGAAATCCATCGAACAAAGAAACGAGGTACAAAGGGGAGGAGAGTTACAATAGAACGTCCCATTAACTTCATTGTTTAGATGCAGAGTTGGTAGAACTTTTATGCTTATGGAGCAACAGTATTTGTTTTCCCCTATAGACCGGAATATTTTGGCTTTCCAAAAATATAATAATAGCATTTCTTTGCCAGCTTTTGAATGATTTACGATCAAGATGGGCAAAGATATCGCCACCAGGGTAAGCAATTTGAGTAGCTTTAAGAGAGTTTGTCAAGGAATTTTTCCATGCCCCTGCAGCCTCTGTATTTTCAGAATATTCATCAAAAATTAGTGAATAATTTGCTAAAATATGCCCTAACCATAATTCTGTCTGTGAGATTATTGATTTGTGCCGTGGCGCATAATGCCCCCCTCCAAGGCATAACATGACATCTCCTTTCCCTTTCCATTCTCCATCCGGTTCACTACCATCTAATCCTAGGCATTTGGAAATGACAATTGCCCAAGTTTTTGCTACATCCTTTCTAATCCATTCTGCCATAGTGGAGCCGATTTCTAAATAAAGTGTAGGTCTTGAAAGAAATGGCCCGTGATGAGTGGATTCCAAGGTGATATCAAACTCTGAATCTAAATCCATCTCAGTAGCCACATTCATTAAAATTTGAAACAGTTTGAAAAACCTAGGAGACGGGGGTATAACTTCTCCATTAATTCCCCCTGAAATACCCTTTTCTCCTAACGGTGTTTGCCCAGGAAGACCTATAGCATGAACAGTTAAAGCAGGTATCTTAGATTTAGAAACGTGTTTTGAGAGAACTAATACTTCTTTTAGAATAACATTTGTTTCTTCTTCATGGATAATATCAATATTATCTGCAAATATGTGATGAGTATGTTCCATTAATAGCATGTGGACTTTTTGGATTTTATGCTCAAATAGAATGCCATGTTTCATTGGTATTGGATCTGCCCACCCTCCATTGAGCAATAATTCATTATGTAAATTTATAGAAGCTGGATCTTTTGAAGAACATAACAATAACGAGACCATGATGCTCGTAGGGGCTACAGATTTCAAACTTGGCGGAAACACATTGAAAGACTGAGGGTGAATCGGTTAATATGGATAGTATTCAGTTAGACTTCACTCCATTGATGGTCAATAGAAATAATGGCAAATTTGTCGTCATAGGCAATTCTGGAGAATTGATTAAACTAAACTCTGAATTTAAAAAAATTGAAAATGCTTCTAGGCCATTTCCTACCCCTCTAATTTCGGGAGTAATTTTTGAAGATATATGGGTCGGTATTTGGCTAGACAGAGATTTAGGAGATGCAAGAATAGCAGCATTGCCCCTAAGTGTTACTTGGGAAGATGGTATTGGAAGAGATGTCCTAAGAACCTCTCCTTCTTTTGAAGATTCAGAAATTATACCTAATTCCGCGATTTGGCAAAAAATACTTACATCTGAACCAATGGCCTTGGGCAAAATTGATGATAATATAGTATTTGCAATGATGAGTAAGGGAATATACATGGTTGATCAAAATGGAGAGGAAATATGGAGAGAACATTACCCAACATGGCCTGAAATTGGCATTCCTGAAGGTAAAAACCCAATCATAAAAATAATTAAATGTGATTCAGGAATAGTAATTTGGTCAACTGCAGGAGGATTGATACAATTAGATTCTGAAAGAAACGTGAAGGAAAGAAGAGTTGTTAAACTTAAAGACAAAATAACGGACATCAGATATGATATTTGCGGAGGTTGGTTCATAATGCTGCACGGTAAATATATTGCATTGATGCAAGGACTGAGTGACACGCCAGTAATAATTAAGACACCTGGGCCAGTTATCGATGCCCACTTCTCTGAAGGAGAGTGGAAATGGACTGGATGGAGACATGATGGTAAAATTAAAATTTCAAATGACGGAATACAAATTAAAGACTACAAAAGTAAACCTAGAAATAACATAGGAATTCACATATTTGATGATAAAATTATCACCAATGATGGACAGTGGGAAAATTATTCTTCCTGATCTAAGCCACGGTACGCTTTTGGAGGATTTGAAAATCCACATTTGCCACATACCTTTCGGTCACTATGGACACCAAGAAATACACCTGGGCCGCAATTAGGACAAAACTCTCCTTTACGGATTAAAGAATCTCCATCTATAGAATACTTAGAATGCTTTGATTGAGGATTAGGACTTCCATCCGGCATTATTCATTCCCTCCTTTAGATTCTTCTTCAGAGACTTTATGGCGTGATTTAATATATTCTGGCTCAATACTCGCATCCTCCATTGAGGAGTAAATTAGAGCTAATCCTGATGTTCGAGGCATACCGAACCTAGTATTTACGTTTTTTATGTAAATTAATTCTCTCTTTGAACCTGGTTCTAATTTCAATACCATGTTTATCATTTCGGTCAAAGATGGAGTTGGTTCGCTATCGTGATTCAATGTGAATTTTATTTCCACCCTATTAAGTAGTGAGTTATCTTTTCTATCAATTATTTCCAAATTATCATCTCCTAACGAATATTAACTTTTAATGCATAATTACCTGGTGCAGAAACATTAAGTCTTTTGGCTATTTCAGAACGTGATGGATGTAAAATAACTACGAAACCTTGCCAATCAGTAGTTACTGGTGCGTTGGGGCAGTGATTGCATTGCCCGACTCCATCGTCCAGTATCCTATTACACTCGCCGCATGCAAATGGTACTTTAGCCATATTAATCACTCTCTGTTAGCCAGTCGAAACAACCAAGACCATCCATTTTACAATTTAGGCCAATTTTACTTGAGCGTGGATCATTTTGGTTAATTGCTTTGGATACTATTCTTGATCTGACAAAAGAGCCCTCGGTAAGGGATTTACCAGTTTGCGCCCCTTCAATACGGCGAATTCCTAAATTAACTTGAATAGGCTCATCAAGTATCTGAGATTTGTGTAATAGTGCCTCTATTGGCCCAATCCTAACGAAAGCCCCATATTCAGACACTTCAGAAACGGCGCCATCTACAACTTCGTTATTTTCCATTGTGAAAACTAGAGCCTTGAATCTTACGCTTTGATATATTGCTCCATCACCATGGATAATTTTACCTCTCCCTACAGTCTCATGATTAAAAGTGACTAAAGTATACTGTTCATTCTCATCAAAACGACCTTCGAAGGCCTCATGAGCAAGCTCATCGATATGTTCTTCTAGTTTACGGCCTCGACGGATGTATTCAGCCGGAATACGAATAGTGTCTTCTCTTGTTACAAGTCTATACATTTTCTATACCTCCAACTTATGCACCCCTATAGATTCAAAACCGAGGAAGACGGAGGAAAATCCTCTCGTCCCTCATCAGCTATGCCTCTAGAGGAGAGGTCAGTTGAGACGAGCGACCGGCACATCTCGTATAAGCGCAACGGATGATAACATATTCTCGGTTTCTTGATAACGTACAAAGACCATAGTCTTGCATGTACTATTAGTGCGAATGTTCAAGAAGATTCGGAAGCGCATGATGTTTTCTAATGGTAGTGGGCACTATACAGAACCATTCCGAAAATGCTCGGAAAACACTGATGATAACATTCATCATGTTATTAGTTGGGGTTTCTCCTTTGCTAACTTCAAATAATTTAATTATGACCGAGGATGATAATGAATCCATAAGGAATACCTCTCATAATTCAGTTGATGTTTGGTCAGATGGAGGACAGGCTTGGCCGCAATTTGGAAGAACAGGTGATAGGATTGGCGACATTCCTCCCCATAGCCCAGAAGGAGGAGCAGGTTTTGAAGATCCCAACAATTCATCAGAACTAATGTCAATAATAGATCCAAAAATAAATTGGGAATATGGTAGTTATGAAATTGGTAACGATGCATTAGCTACTCCAATTGCTAATTTTGAAAATTCAATTACTAAAGATGTTGAAGCCTCAGAACGCTGTGGAGAAGATTCTCTATTTTTAATAATTATTCAAACCGAAGTTGTATCAGGTTCCGACCATAGTTTTCTTCGCATCATAGAAGGAGAAGATTCTGACCTAGCTTGGCAAGTAGATTTAGGTATGACTGAAAGAATAAAAACATCTCCCGTGATAATTGACCTCGATGAAGATGGCAAACAAGAAATAATAATTGCATATGATGCAGGGGGTTCAGTTTTTGTCGAGGCTTGGTCACCTAGGCTATCTTGCTCGGTAACAGGATGGTCCTCAGGAAGTCATTCATCAGAATTACTTTGGACTTGGAGTGACGAAACATTACTAATTGGGAGTCAAGAAGGCCCTTACACAAGCGATTTACTTGGAGGGCACAATCCAACAACTCAGCTTCTATTAGCAGATATAGACCTAGACGGTGATGCTGAACTAATACTTACTCTAATTAATCAGATAACAGATGAACCAGTAGTCTTAGCACTTCCTTTACCTTCAAGTAGTGTACCCAATCCAATTTGGCAGGTTAGCCTAGACAAAGGCAGTCACCCTTCTGATCCAGCCTTTGCAAAAACTGATGATTCAACAGCTTACATATTATTAACCACAATAGAAGCGAATAGTGGAGGAATGTGGATCTGGAAAATAGAGTCTGAGACAGGAGATTCTAGCTGGGATGGCGGCCTAAGTCTGAATAATATCGATGGTGACAATAATGTTCCTCACATTAGATTACCTGGTCCAATAATAGTAAATTTGGACTCTGATAGTGTTCCTGAAATGATAATTACCATTCCCACTGATGCTGATGGCTCTGCAAGTGCAGATGGTGCAGAATATAGAGGAATAGAAATCAGCGATGGGGAAGAAATTTGGAGTTTCAATTCTGTAAACGGCTTTGCAGATGCGCCTCCTACGGCAATAGACTCTGATTCAGACGGCATATATGATAGAATTTGTTGGGTCACATGGTGGCAAACAACCACAGCAAGGCACGGAGAAGCAGGATGTCATGACGTCAGTGGAACAATTCCTGACCAAATTTGGAATAGAGACTTAGAGCAGAGTAGTGGCACTCCAAATGATGAAATTGCAGTTAGTGCACCAACTTGGATGGATATTGATGGAGAGGATGGACAAGAATTGTTAGTTGCATATGGTAGATCGCTATGGGCATTTGATGGAGAAGAAGGGACGTCGACAGCAATAAATTCAGAGTGGTCAAACGAAGTAGAATTAAGCCATAGAACATGGTCTTCCCCCTCTCTAGCAGATATCGATGGAGATGCGACTTTAGACATAGTCATTGGCAGCATGGTAGTATCTACTGGGATAGTAGACATTAGGCCGTTAACAGACAACAGAAGTATAGAATTTAACCCAAATGAACCCGATCCTGGAGAAAAAGTAACAATAACTGCATTCTTTGAAAATTCTGGAACTTCTACAACGGAAGAAGGAGTAGATGCGGTCCTTTATGCAGATGGTGATGAAATTGGGAGATATAGGTCAGGAAATATGCAGCCAATAGATCCAAGTGGGCCAGGTACATTCTCAAGTTTTGATGTAGAATGGGAGGGAGATTTAGGTAGCCATATTTTTGAATTAAAATTAGACCCATATAGGAATATAACTCAATCTCGATATGATAACGATAATCAAGTAAAAACATTGTTCATAATACCACCATATAATGCTTCTTTTGAAATACCAACTGATCCAATTAGGGTCAATCCAGGAGAAAGTAGTATAGCCATTCCCACGATACGTTCCACAGGAAGGTTACCAGGGACATGGAGCATGAATATTGATTCTAGTAATTTACCAGTTGGATGGTCTTGGAATGAGGTTTCAGGAAGTGAATTAGAGGGCGTTGAAATAAAAGTTGGAGAAACATGGCGCCCCGAAATATCAATAAATGCCCCAAATGATGCATTGGGTTCTGATTCTGGTTTTTTGGTCCTTAATTTAGTATTGGATGCAAATAACAATATTAGCGTAGATGCGACTTTACCAATCGAGGCCAATCGGACAAGAGGGCTCTCACTAAGAGGCCCTGACGGTACAGCTTTTACAGAAGGGTATGGGCTAATTGGCAGTTATGCAGCAGCATGGTTAATGATAGAAAATGTTGGAAATGCAGCAGAAAATCAAATTACAATATCTTGGGACAATACTGATTGGGGATCGGATTTAAAATTATTCAATTCTCAAGATGTGGAAGAAACAGCATTGCTACTTGGACCCGGTGAAACAAAAGAAATGGCAGCAAAATTAATGATTCCAAGTGATGCCGAATATGAAGAAACCGTAAGTACACCTCTGACAATGTGTGTAGGGAATGGCGAAGAAGAAATATGTCAAACAATAATATTAAGTTTTGAAGTATCAATAGTGCTATTTGAAAACAATCATCAAAGGTCTGTGCCATCCGAAGGTTTGCAATGGACGATAATTGCAGATATCCCTAGTGACGAGGAATACCTAAATTGGTCATTAGCAGATTCAGGAATGGCAATAAATGGATGGAGCTGGAATACAACTGGAGAAGTTTCAATAATTGGAGGAATGATAAGTATTGAAGGGACTCCCGGATCGAGAAGCACAGGAGTATTATACCTAGATTTACCAGATAACTCTCCTCCGATGTATCATTTATTTAGTAGTTCGTCCGGCCCTCTAGGGTCAAATCTTAAGTTCTCTCTTGAAGTATTGCAAATCTACAGAGCCTCATTAACGATAACTTCTCCAACTGAAATTCCAAGTTTCGCAGACATTGGGGAAGAAAAAGTAGCAATTCTTCGTCTTGAGAATCCAGGAAATGGAAGAGATTCGTTTGATTTATCTCACAACATTATTTTAGATCAGAATATTACAAGCGATCCAGGCATAATAATCACATTTTCCAATAATCCTATATCTCTTGAAGCAGGGAGTTTGAAGGCAATACCGATCACAATAGTAATTCCTCCTTCAACTCCGGCCAGAGTAGATATCAATATAGAAATAATTATGACATCAAGAGGAGATACAATAATTACTGATTCGAAAATACTTGTAATTCAAGCCAGGCAAAATCATGTTTGGTCCATAGATGCTAAAATTGATGGAAATGAAGTTAGTGGGAATGAATATACGATAAATCCAGGAGATACATTACAAGTAGAAGTAAATGCTCAAAATTTAGGCAACATGATTGATGATATAGAGCTAATCGCAATAACAGAATTAAGCCTAGAACCTAACGATTTGGTTGCTGGATGGCTTGCCACTGGAGAAGCAAGAACTGGAGTTGGAGTTAATGGGACAGTCAATATGCAGGTTAATGCAACTATCTCCGAAGGAGCACTAGTGGGCTCAATAATGATTGTAAAAATCATTGCAGTATCTGGTGAAGATGAAGTAGGTGTATTTTCTTTTGAAATAGGAGTAAAACATTCCCCGGGATGGACCGTTGTGGCTAATGACGCTGACCTAGAGATAGGGAATAATGGTTCAGGCGTTGAGTTGACAATAGTTCAATTAGGGAATATGGCATCTAGACCATATGTCTCTGTATGGATTGTTGGAGAAAACGGCTGGACAGTATTGGCCCCTAATGAATTGCCGATGATAACACCAGGAGGAATTAGTGAAATGATCTTGAACGTTACCCCTCCTGATAATGCACAATATGGAAAATCTGTTGAGTTGCACGTAAAGGTAAGAGAAGGAGATTCAAGTGTTTCTTCAGAGATAACATTGCCTCTTCGTGTATCTGCAATTTATAATTTTACAATGGTAAAGCATGACTCATGGATATTATCACCTACCGGAGGTTATGCACTGGTATCTTTAGAGAATCATGGGAATTCACCGACTACAATATCACTTCAAATACTTAGTTTACCTCAAGGTTGGAACATGAGTGGCCCTACTAAAATCGTATTATCCAATAATGAAAAAAGTGGCTTACCATTGGAAATCATTCCTTCAGAAGATTGGGATGGATCAATCAAAACAATTAGAATACTAGCGGAAGATGGCAGAGGTAATCAACAAGAAATATTTATAGATACTAAATTTAGTGATTATTCTTGGGGTAGTTCTCCGTTCATAAATTCTTATCTAGGAGATAATGCAGTAATCAACATAAGAGGAGTGGATCAAAATCAAGACACGATTATCGGCGAACAAGGAAGTGAGCTTCAATGGACAGAACAGGGATGGTTATTACCCACTGGTGCATTGAATTCTATAACTTATGGCAACATTACAATTAATGAGGGAGATAAATTACCATATATCCTAGAAACTTATCAAATAAATAAAAGATCAGTGACGTGCCAGATATCTGGAATTGTTGGAGATGTTCATTCTTCATGTTCAATTGGGCCAGGGAATACTAGTTTTGAATATACTATGTTGCTTACGGACGATAAGGGGGTAATTATAGATTCAAAATTTGGAATATTAAATAATTTTCAACAAATAACTAATATTAACCTTAGTTCAATACATTGGGAACCCAGCCCCGGAATTAGGACTTTGGAGATAAGAATAATAGATTCCAAGGGGCATGAAATAGGAAATTATCAAAAGGATTTTGAAATTAGGAAAAATAATTGGAATCTTGGTTTGACATCCATAGAGTTGATAGGAACAGGAAATAATCAAATAATTGCTATAACAGCTGAAAGATTCGGCCATAGTCAGTTAATAGATGCTGATTGCACAATAACACTTACAGCAGGAGAATACGAATCAGTTCAAAAAATTGATATGAGTACCAGAGAAGCATTGACGCCTAAACCAAAATTTGAACGGCCGATGGGAATAGAAGATGGGACAGAAATAATTGTCAGGATAAATTGTGCATTCCCATGGGAAATTGATGCAAATCAGGCAGATAATGAAATCAGAAAGGTGCTCACAGGCGGTGCTATTGATAATGAAAGATCCATATTTACTCCCTTAAGTTTGGTTACAGCATTTGCAATAATAATTTTATATATCGTATTTTCATGGATATTGAAAAACCGCAGAGATATGAAAGAATTAGAAGAGATGACTGAAAGGGCAATAAAAGATAAATTATACATATCTGGGAAACCTAATGAAGATAAAATTAAAAAAGAAATTCCAGTAATTAAAGAGGAAATCTTAGCACGCGAGGAAAAATACATAGGAATAGAGGAAGATAACCCCGAAGGAGAAATTTTGGACGATAAAGAAGAGAATGAGGACGAGGAAATATTAGATGATTTCGAACGTAGGTTGAAGCGTATTCGACGAGACGAGTAAACAGAGATGGCGTTTCAATGAATAAATATTTACCCACTAGTGCATTCTATACTTTTGATCCATTGAAAATAGATGTTGAAGAACTAATCCCTTCAATAGAAATGAGCATAGAAGGAGAACATGACGATTTAATGAAATTAATAGATAGGAAAAAATCTTTTCCCAATCTTAAGAAAGGTGAGAAATCTAATTTAGATAGAGCGACCATGCTTTTCATATCTTCTTTAGATTGGCAAGAAGATGGAGGAGGAGCGATTCCATTAGATAGAAATAATGCAAAAGAGAGGATAGGCAGATTCCCGACGTCTGATGGGAATGCCATAAAATATCTATTAAAATATACATCACAGGAAGATTTTGAAAGTAGATTACATGAATTGCTTTACAAACTTATGAATGGATTATCAAAAGAGGATTTAGGAATTGAAGGATATCAGAAAGGAATAGCAGGATTGGAACTTATGGGCTGGTTGAGTTTAGAAGAAGTTAGTGAACTAAAAACCAATATCCAGAAAGGAAGATGGATAGTTTCTGCTCAAGAAACTTACGACGGAGGAGTTCAAGAAATATTTAAAAATTTAGTTAAGATATTAAAATCTGCAGAAAGAAGGGGATGTGGAATTTTGATGAGGAAACATTCATAATTCTTAAAACTGTGACCCAGTAAGGCGCTCAAACATATCAGAATACAACTTAGAAGTAGCATTAATGATTTCTTGAGGAAGTTCGGGGATAGGAGGTTCTTCACTCCCATTTTTCCTAGCAGCATAAAGTACATCATGATGGCCAGTGTCAAGATAATGCTGACGTACTGATTCTTTAGAAAGTTGTATTATCTCCCCTCTATCATAAGCTTCGGCATCCCACCATCTATCTTCATCTAAAGTCCCAAATGAATCAACTAATACAGGAACTCGGTTTTTCCCAAGTGCAAATTCTTTTTTCCCATCAACATGAATTAATCCCCTTGAAAGGGCTTCTTTATTTATTATTTCATCAATTTTGAGGACTATTTCCAAGATACTATCCAATTCTTGTTCAGTTAAATTGGAAATCAAGAGGGCTTCTTCCCTATCCAAAAGACGATCAAATGGTTCAAATTTAGTAGATACTTCAAGATATGGTTGTGGTAATTTTATTCCTTCAGATAATTTTGTGCCTTTTTCAAATCCAAACTCTTCTGCGTCTGCCTCTCCTCGCTCGTATCGTCTCCACCCAGAACCAGCTAGATAATGTCTACAAATTACTTCTAAAGGTACGAATACATTTTCAGCATCCTTGTCAATTGCACCGGGTTCTTGTATTACCTCAAATTTTCGTGCTAGTATCCTATCAGGTGCATTTACTCTGATAACGTGAGTTTCACAAATACCTGCTTCTTCGACCATCTTGAACCAGTGAGCAGAAGTACGATTTAGTGATTCTCCTTTTCTAGGGATGAGACTTGGGATAATTTGGTCAAAAGCACTAATTTGATCTGTATATCTAAATTCAATTACATCTGGAGAATCGGTACTCCAAACTTCTTTTACTTTTCCTTGGTAAATTAACTCACCCATGGCCGTCTGAAAGGAATTAAGGAAATTAACATTACTGATGTTTCAATAGAAATTAAATTAATAAATTATCATACGAGGGTTCTATATTCTAAGTGTCAATCGGGATTTAGTGAGTGAATTGTCTAGGGTATGTCTTGATTCTAAAGAATCAAAAAAAAATACCCTTAGGGGCCTAATAATAGTATTTTCATTGACATTATTAATAATTTGTTCAACACAAGCACAGGGGCAAAGTAGCAAGAAGAGTGGATGGGAATTAATCACTACAGATACCGAATTAGATATTCTAAATGTAATATCCACAGAAGGAAATGAAGTCTGGGGATTTGGTGAATCTGGATTAATGATGCATAGTGACGACAAGGGCCATAATTGGAATATTTTTGATTCAATAACTAATGAAAATTTAACATCATCAGATTACCTAAATGGCAATTTGGCCATAGCAGGATCTAATGGCCTAGTAATGATAAAAAGGGGTGTTTCAGAATGGTTAGACTTGTCTATCCCTGATAATTCAATAGATTTGAAAGATATAGCAATATCATCTGATGATTATTTTTTTGTAATTGGAGATAAAGGTACCTTATGGAATTATGATGGAGATGCATGGGAAAATATCTCCATGAACGGTTCAATGCAGTATAATTCAATATCATTCATAGATGATAATAATGGCCAGAATGGAATAATAGTTGGAAATAATGGTTTAATTTTAACAACAATAGATCAAGGAGTTACTTGGGATATTATTACTCCGCCAGATGCAATAAAAAACTCAAACATTATTTCAATAGAATTATTCAGTAACTCAAAAGCTTATGCAACAACACAAGAAGGTCGGATACTAGTGTCTAGAAATTTAGAAACTAGCATAGGTTTTGAATGGGATCTAGTGACAGAAGAAAAACTTCCAGATAATAATATTCAAATTGTGAATATTGATGTCATTAACCCTTTAAAAATCATAATAACGGGGACTAATAATTATATTGCAACTAGCAAAGATGGTGGTAATACTGTTGAAGAACATAATATTTCATTAATTCCACTAGAGATGAATTGGACAATATACGACATAGAAATGATTGATGGTTTCTGCGGAGTATTATCTGGTAGCCAGGGAATTATATTAGTCACTGGAATTAATGAGGATGGATGTACAGAAGGATTGGATCAAACATTGGGCTTTCAAATTGAAGAATTCAATAAATTTGGTAAATTTGCAGATAAGTACTCTTCATGGATGCTTGATGGTTTGATAGCAACAATGAAAATCGTTGGTTTTGGTATTTTATTTGGGTTCATAATAGGAATAACATTGGCCATGCTGAAAACAGCCCCAACATCATTAAAGGACATGCTCGAGAGCCATTTGGAAAGAGTAATATTTTTTTCATGGTTCATGTTGCCACTTTCAGTTTTATTAACAAGACAATTTGAAAATATATTATTTTCGGTATTAGTGATAATTACCTTACTTCTGATAATTAAATTAATAGAATTTGTAAATAATAATAATTATTCAGAAGAATTATCTGGTCAAGAAGGGTTTTTCGGATTGGTAATTTCTTCAGAAAGAAGGTTATTGTGGACGCGTATTTTAGGATTATCCTATATCGTTGGAATTCCAAATATTAGAGGGATGGAGATAAGAGGAGGTTTTGCTATGATATTTGAATCAGTAATTTCATTTAAAAAATTGGATTTATCTGGCGTGGCATATATATTTGCTCCTATTGGAGATCCAATGGCATTTTCTTATTTTATTTTGGGAATATTTATTACATTCCCAGGATTATTACTATTAACCAGTAATGGGAAGTATTCAAATGTTGAGATTCCTTATCTGAAAGATAAAAAAATCGTAATTAAGCCATGGGAATTGAGACCGTTGAATTCACTTGCGACACTATACACCGATATGTTCCGGAATACTCCTTTGGTTGTACAATTTCTTTTCTTACATTTCGGCATTGAAATGGGAAAAAGAATAGAAAATGCAGCAGATGGAATTTTCGATAACATCCCGTATTTAGCAGATATATTCAGCGATAGAATATATTTGAGTGCAATATGTGCATTGGCCATGAATTCAGGGGCATATCAATGTGAAACCCTGAGAGGAGCAATAGCTGCAATACCTTCTGGACAGATGGAAGCAGGGAGAAGCATAGGATTGACATATCTACAAACCATGAGATTGATTATTTTACCTCAGTCAATAAGAATTTGCATACCTCCTCTTGGTAATGAAATGGTCAATCTTGTTCTTAATTCATCATTAGCCATGGTCATAGGATACACCGAGTTGACCAGGCAAGGTAAGTTGATAAATGCAATAACATTTCAAATTACATGGACATGGGGTATGGTAATGATATCATATTTTGTAGTTACTTGGACTTTAGCATTAATACTTAGAAGGATTGAAGTAAAGACAAAAATCCCGGGTTTAGGAATCGTATGAGGTTATTTTATGAATAAAGAAGTATTAAATGTTAAAGATATGCATAAAATTTATCCAGGGGGAGTCCATGCAGTAAAAGGAGTTTCATTTTATGTCAATGAAGGAGAGTCTGTAGCGATAATTGGGTCTTCTGGAAGCGGTAAGTCGACGGTATTAAGGTGTATAAATAGATTAATAGAGCCCACAGAGGGAATCGTGATGCTAAAAGGAAACAGAATCAATACCCCAGTTGTAGATATAAATGAGATTAGATCAAGAATAGGAATGGTATTTCAATCATTTGAATTATTTGCACATTTAAAGGTGTTACAAAATATAACACTTGGTCTCATCCATGTCAGAGGAATGAGCGAGAGTGAAGCAGAAGACCTTGCTCTTTCTGTATTAGAAAGAGTGGATATGTTAGATAGGAAGGATGCATATCCAGGTAACCTTTCAGGAGGTCAAAAACAAAGAGTTGCAATTGCTAGAGCTTTGGCAATGAAACCAGAAATATTACTTTTTGATGAACCTACTAGTGCTCTTGACCCCGAATTGATAGGTTCAGTATTAGAAAATATACGTTCATTAGCTGATGAAGGAATGACGATGGTAATTGTCACACATGAAATTGGATTTGCAAGAGATGTTGCTGACAGAATTATATATATGGATCAAGGAATTATTGCAGAAGAAGGAGGGAGTGACATAATAGACAACCCTCAAACAGAAAGAATGCAAAAATTTCTCTCAACATGGGATTGATTAACACGGATCTGAAGATACTGCCCACGATTCAGTTGAACCGCCGCCTTCCCCAGGTGCAGTTTCTTCGATATAATTATAGTAAGAAGTATGTGAAACAATTTCTTCATTAGTCCACGTATTATCTTGCGTAACTTCAACTACAAAATAATAACAGCCATAACGTGATTCTTCCCATTGATCTTTTGGAACATACTTGAAACCTCCAAAATTGGGCTCTTCAGTAGAACCTTGCAGAGGGAGTTCTGATCCATAATCCCCTATTACATAATTTCCTGAGCCAAATTCTCCAGAATTGGAATCCCATGATGCTACTGCAAAGGGCTCCAAATGACTACCAGTTACTGATACAGTTGGATAAGCAATTGCCGTATTCCCATTTTCATAGAACAACGTGGCAGATAAATTATAATTTGCTAGTGGCAAACTTGCGGGACGGTCATTTGAATCCAGTCCAGCCCAAGAAACCAAAGAAACACCGATTACACAATTATCGAATGAACCACAATCATCGGAATCTTCACTTATAATTCCGTTCGTATGGCTTTGAACATCGTCGATAGTCCTTGATAGGTATTTAGAATTTAAAATAGTAGACATTGTCTTATCTTCAATTGTTATTTCTAAAATATAATCAGATGAGGGTAACGCATTACCAGAGTAAAAATCTGAGATTGGCAGTAACAATTTACCATAATCCCCATAGCCATCAGATTTGTCTATTTTTAATTGCATTGTTTGAGAGTATGTGCCTATTACGACAACTGCATCAATAGGAGACGAAGATCCTCCGTTTTGACGTATCTTGACTTCTAATTCCGTGCCTTCATCATTTATTTCGACATCTCCTATTGACATATCTCCCACCAATAGCATACCCATGATTGCAGGCATTAGAAGCATGAATAAATATGATGTTGTCACAATTACTGCAGGAATAATATGAATTCCCGAGCCACCGAAGTTAGAAGGAAGTCCTATGCCTAAATATACCCACACAGATACTAAAGAAATGATTGAAATCAAAGGAGTTATGATAGTAATTGGGAAAGCATCAGGTATCAAATATATTCCAAACCACATTATCACCACAAGAGGCAGTAAGCCCCCGAGTGCTAGCGATAGTCCGATTTTTTTTAAAGAAGGCATATTTTTTATATTCAGAGTTTGATTGCCATCTGATTTTTGAGTATTTGAAGATACTGGAATTTTAGCATCCATTAATTCATTATTCCCTGAATTGTCTTTTTCTTGTTGTTCCAACGCTTTCTGAAGAAGTCCACCGTCACTCATTTAATACGCCTCGCAATTAATCTCACAAATACATTAGGTTATCAACCCGTTGATAAATCTCTTCAAAGTCTGTTCAAATATAGATAACTTCAGAATAACCGAGAATCCATTGGTTCTAACTCAGAATATTCAATATCTTCGTCCCTTGAAGTATCTTTTCTACCGACTAGAGCTATTGCCGCTAATGCAGTAATCATCATAGTTCCAGTTAGTTCAAATCCTGGCAAATATACCCCTCGGATATAAATAGTCATACTTTGGACTTGATAATTAGGAATCCCTTCAGTTCTTACTGAAAATTCAGAAGTTGCTTTAAATTGTAGATTGTAATACTGATCAGTCCAACCTTGGTTTTTAGGAGTTCTCATTTGTACACGGAATTTTGTTGGAGGCGCTAAGGAATCTATTTCATCAGTCAATAAAGGGATACTGAGTTGGAAACCAGCATCATTTAATTCATCATAATTTTGTACTTCTACATTGAATTTATCTCTAGCGTTACCATCATTATAAACATCGAATTGTAACATATAATCAACTTTTGGCCTTAGTTGTAAAAATGCTAGCTCGGCGCCAACTCTCAATCTACTAAATTGTTTGTAAACTGCAAGGACTTTGCTCTCCACAGGTTCTGAAATTCCCGTTACAGGCCCTCCGCCCCAAGTAATGACTTCAGCAGTAATGGTGACAACTTGTTGACCTTCTGGTGCCCTTAATTCAGCCCTAAGTGCAACTTCAAAACTAGCAGTCCCTCCTCCGGAAACCGACTTCGAACCAGGTCCGGCGACACCAAGAATTCCGCCTTGATAAGTTAATTTCACTGTTTCTGAAACAGCAGTAGGATTTGTAAGAGAACAATACACAATAGTAGTTCTTGTTGAACCAGGGAAAACGTCAATTGCTTGTGGTTGTTGACAATCCAAGGAAATCTCAGGAGAAGTTTGGGCTTGGACCATAGCAACACCAGATAATGTACTGAGGAAATAGACACCAATTAGCATCATAGCAGTTCTAAAGGACGAACTCATCACCCTTTGGCTTTCCCGAACCTTATTTTATACTTCTTATGATATGTACAAAAAACATCTTATTTTGCAAATATTTGTGGTGGACCCGACCGGATTTGAACCGATGGCCACTCGGTTATGAGCCGAGCGCTCTAACCAACTGAGCTACGGGTCCTATGGTCCCGCCCTATACCGAATGTCATGAACTTTATCTTTTTTGAAAATTTTAACAAGTCTTGATTTACCGCATTAATCATACTTTATGATAGTGCGTATTTATCCATAGATACACGCTGGACCCAATAGAAGGTGTGAAAAAATGAACGAACGATTAAGTGTAAAAATAATAGCGGTTGGTTGTATTGTGATTGGATTATTGCTTCCAACTCTCAACTTAACAATAATATCAGGAATAGCAACAGAAGGAGTAATTTCTGGAGTTGGAGATACTCTGAGTGACGGTAGAGATGAATTAATAGATTGGAGTGACGATGATGATTGGTTAGTTCAAACTAGTGAAAGAACATACTTTGCAAACAGTATAACTAATGTCGAAAACTTGGAAGTCGGAGATATTCCTGAACTGGAAAAGATGGGACCATTTATTTACACTGTCACCACTACTAAAGAAATTTTAGATTTTGATGAAGTTGCGGGCACCATAACTTACTCCGAATATGACTCTTTTGAATGGTGTTCAACTTGTGTATGGACCGATGATTCAGGTACAGAACATGCATCAATGGACGGGGACACAGAAGTAACTCAAGTCAACATATTATACAATACTCAATTAATTGCAGGACTTGCAACTGGAATTGATTATGGAGGAATATTTGCCAAAGCTGGTTTTGCAAATAATATGATTGCTTTTGAACTTCAGAATAAAGCACCTAGTATTTGGGCGTCAAATGAGATTTCAAATAGTGTAGATATTAATGGAGGAACATCAGTTCTAGAAAATGCATATCTCGGTTGGAACACTTCAACCTCGGCAGGAATAATGACTCCTAATTTCACCTCGTCGATTGATATGATCATGGATGGTGCGGTTTCAGATACCGGAATATGCATTGCATTAACATGTGAGATTGGACCAATGGTGGCTGCAGGAATTGGGGCACCGGGTGCCGGAACTACAGCAGTAAGGTCTTTGTTATATGGATATTCAGATGTTTCTGAACCTGAATTGACTCACATAGATTGGTCAGTTTATTCTTTAGCAGCTACGGCATTTAGCAATCATGGAGGAGGCGCAGATTTAACTGAAGTAGATAACCTCAAAGAAAGATTAGAGGCGGTAACTGAATCCACACTTGGCAGTCCAGTTTCAATAAATAATCCTGAAGCATTAGAATATGTGTTATTTGGAATTAATGCAGAAACTGGTAATGCAGCTGGAATGTTGATGGAGTCCGATTTCTTTGGAATTCCATTAAACGGAGTTGCGCTATTCCTATTAGGAGCCTCAGGAAATGCTTTTGATGCCATGGTTGAGTATAAAGTTGGACTTAGTCAATTGCTCAACCTTGTAGATTACTCAGGAAGATGGTTAGCATACGATAATCCTCTAATTGGTACTCCAAGTGATTTTCCAATGATATTAGTTGGCGGTGCTGGCACATTAAACGCTAATGAATGGTGGTTAGAATCATTTGGAGGTAATGAACCAATAAATAATGGATATCTGAGCATAGGTTTGAATAGAGACATATTAGAAGGAACAATAGATTTATCTCCTGAAAAGGCAAATCAAATATTATATACAGGAGCATATGCCTTAACAGGAGATTTTGCTACAGCATTTATGTATGGAGAATTAAGTGGATATTCACTTCCTATGTCTGCTTCTGGGCCTGTTATGGGAGGAGAACAAGTTGTTTGGGATAATGCATATGTTTCATCAATATACGACATATCAGAATTAGAAGCAGCGGCATTAAAAAGTTGGGTAATTGATTTTATGTTCCCTGCAGTAGTTCCTGCTTTACTTAATTTCCAATATTCCGCAACAGCTTACACCACCCAGCCAATGAATAATTGGTTATATGGATGGGATGATGCAGTACTGGCTGGACTCGGTAGATTTAGTTGGGTGACATTAGAAACAAATGAAACATATTTTGGATCTATATCTTGGGACAACCCTGAAGGGATATCAACAGGAGACTATACAGTATATCAGATGAGCACAGGTACTGGGGCTAATAATGCTGATAATATGGAACATGGACTCCTTAGAGGATATATTAATTCAGATGGAGATGGATTGTGTGATTTCAAACTTAATGCAGATGGAGAAGCCGAATACGAAGTTGCTTGTGAAGTAAATGAAACGTATGGAATGACCGAATACTTACCCTGGAGAGCCCCTCATAATGAGGCTGCAACTTATGGATTATTATCCGATAGCGTTGGCAACTCAGATACAGTTTGGGCTGGTACGATTGGCGGAATAGCTAATGCTGAGGAGTCCTTTAGTGTAAACCTAGTAGGATATGCCGTTGCTACAAGTGAAGTTGGTGATGAAGTAAAATACAAAGATATTCCAATGATAGAGCATAGCATAACTCTTGAGCCTGCTAATAATCAAATTCAAGGTAAGTTAATTGGAAGTGGCACATATGTTGATGCAATGCCTGGTGCATTACCAGTTTACTTTGGATCTCAAGTAGATATCAAGGTTGAACCAATAACAAATGTGGCGATGTATGGGAAATCAACTTCTTCATTCTACTTTGATTATAGAGGACCAGGAAGCGTGGATCCGGATTTTAGTGCTGATTATGTACAAACAGTTTTCGAAATTCATACATTTAGTGAAATAGGTGACGAGGATGCTAAAACATTCAAAGGTAAGGTCTTAGATCATACTGGACCATTTTTCTGGTGGAATATAGCAACACAACAAGATACGAAAGATACTGAACTAGCGGCACTAAATGCTATTGGTTATTTATCTGCTGTGATGTATATCGGCGGTTTTGCTTTAATTATATTCGGGGCTGTGAATCTAACTAGAATAATCAGTTCTTCTTCAGATAAAACTTCGTCTTCTTTGGATTCGATGATTGTTGAAGAAGAGTGATATAAATTATATTTCTAAATCAACACAACATAAACTTGAACGCGTGTACCTCCACAGAGAACACGTGGGAAATAGACTACGCCATGTAGATCAAATGAAGGCAGTAGCGGTCCTTTGTATGGTAGAAGTGCATACTGCAGCGATAATACCTCCAGAAGGGATTACAGTTGGACACCCTGCAGCATTTATTGCTGCGGCATTTGGAGGAATGGCAGCTCCAATGTTCATAACTTTGTCAGGATGGGGAATATATAAAAGTGGATTAAGGAAGAATAATGCGAAAGATAAAAATTGGACAAAATGGATACTATCTCGTGTTTGTTTATTGTTTATCTGCCAAATAATAGTTAATATAGCACTAAATATGGACAGAGGTGGTCGCTTTTATTGGCAGACACCTGGTGTACTTACTTTGTTAGCAATTGCTTCATTATTGACCCCAATAATCATAATGATGTCGAATAGGATAAGAACATATATGATGTTAATAATGATAGTTTCTCCTTTATTAATTGGAGAATATAGCGGATTAGAGTGGTCATGGAGCCATAGAGTTGATTCGCAGGGAGTTTATGAATGGATAGAAAGACTATTGTGGAATGGTACATATCCAGCCACTCCATGGCTTGGATACATATTTTTAGGATCGTTGATTTTTGATTTCCAAGATAAGCCCGAAACCAGAGATAATGTCATAAAAATTGGACTGGTCATTACAGTATTTTCAATTTTTATTGCAATAATTCAAAAAAAGGCGTGGGCCTTGACTTCTGGAAATGCATTATTGACTTTTTTTCCTGCAAGTTCATTCTTCCTAGTAGTCTCAGGGACTGTAGTAGTTCTAATTATGAAGATACTTGAAGGAGATGAAATATCTGGCGGAAAGGCGAAATTTTCGGAAAGATTATCATCATTGGAAGCAGTTGGAAGAATAACATTAACAATATATGTAGTTCATTTCATAATTCTAGGAATAGCAGCTTTACTGCTGATAGATAAGCCAAGATTCGGCCTCTTTACGGCATTTTCAATAACTATAATTCATACATTGCTATGGATACCGTTGGCGAATTGGCATCAAAAAAATATACCGAATATATCTTTTGAAAATTTGTTAAGAAAAATAAATTAGCCTTACGTATAATCTGTTGTCCAACTTATTGGCCCGAACCATATATTTCCCTCATCGTTAGAAGCCTTGATTCTTGCATAATAAGTAGTCCCACAACAATCTAAGCCAGATAACTGATAAGATTCATCACCTACATTTGGTGAGCCCATATTAGCACTATTATCCCAACCGGATGATTGCGAACCAGAATCACTAGTTCCATAATAAAGCGTCAAAGTAGTATCAGTACCATTATCATAAGTTTCCCAATTTATTTCAACAGAAGTAGTAGATACATTACTAGTTCCGACATCCCTAAGAATTGCAGAATAAGAATAATATTCCCCCCTTAAAGGGTCTTCGACCCATACAGGTAGATGAGATAAGGCATCAAATGTATCCGGATTTAGTGGGAATCCCCATGCCTTATGATAAGGTGCTAAATTATATCCAGTAGAATTAGAGATATGCATAGTCCATGAATTAAATTCCTCAATATCGCCGACTGGAACTTCATTTGAAGGTAAATCATAGTAAACAGATAATGCTGTAGTAAATGGATTCCACCCCCATTCTTCTTTAATTATCAAATGTGTATCTAATGCAATCCAAACAGACCAATTATTAATATTAGAGCCATCATCAAAATAGTTAGTCATTCTTGAATTGCGTTGCTCGGGATTTGTGGCACTATGCCCAGTAATTCCAACCAGATCTTCCATTAAATAAACGCTGGCAAGATTACAAGTTGTTTCAGTATTCCCAGGTAAGGTAGATGGCATCCATTGATGATTATGTCCTAATTCATGAAACATTCCCCAATCTCCTTGCTCACTCATATGTGAAAGATCCAAGACATCGGGAACGCTCAAGTCATGGGCCATGAAAGGGTAACCTGAGTGCATCCAGCCTGCTGAAATTTGGGCATCAAATACGGCTCTTTCGATTCTAGGCCACGGAGTGAATCCATACAAAGAATGTTCCATACCAAGAGCTTGATCCCACCAATCCATTAATTCATCAGGATTATCTAAATTACGAATTTCTTGACTGGGGACAGATAAAATGAAAAGATTACTGCCAATTTCAGCCCAAGGAGCGGAGTGGTTTCGAATACTCTGTAGCCAATCTGAAACATCAGTCTCTCCATGGATGTATTGTGGTGCCTCAATGGCATTAGAAATCAAAACATTAAAAATTCCTAATTCCGATCCTGCATCGACTGCAATATATATTGATCCTCCAAAAGCATTTCCAACTTCAATAGTTGAATTATCAACATACCAATATCTTACTATATTCGGAAAACGATGTAATTGTTCTTTACCCCATAGATTATCTGAATGAGCACCGATTAGAACCCATACTCCCCTGTCAATCATAGAAGAGTCAACAGAGATAGAAATAACATCTCCAGGGGCAGCATATAATCCAGTGGACATTCTAATCTTAGAACGCGCCCCTGAATAACCAAAATTACTAGGCAATCCACTTTGATTACCATCAATATTGATTATTTTTGAAATTCTAGAAGTGTTCTCAGGTATCTCTCCAGGGAATTCCGTGTGACTTGGATGGACAGGTAGTTCGTTCGCAGGCAAGTTCTGAGTCAATGCATCCTCGACTCGTAGTAAAACATCTGAGATTGGATCCTCTCCTAAATTATAACCAACGTCTTGCCATAAATTTCCATATTGAATGACTGTCCATCCAGATAAATTAACTGTTTCACGTAATTGCTCCCAAAAATTATCGAAATCTAGTGATACAACTGCTGTGCATATAGAAAGAGTATCTTCAACAATTATTGCATCATTTTCAGATATTGAGTTTCCATGGAGGCGATCTTCAAGAATTGCTTCAATAGCAGCATATGGCCTAGAGAGTCTGTGAGGAATCTGTTCCAAATTAACTGTATCATACCCCCACGCATTGGAAACGAATAATCCAGTTGTTTTAGCAATTTTATTGCCAGGGTAATTATGTGCTAAATCTGAGTTGGAATATGACCAATACCAAGCATGTCCACCCATTATTAATCCTCCTCCAGACAATAAAAAATCTGTAATATTTTGGTTATCTGCATCACTATGACCATTCCAAAATTCATCCAATAGGCAGTCCAATTCTGATAAATCATCTGGAGTAACATCAAGAACAACATTGTGCCCATCGGACTCTAATTCATCTTGGAAATCTTCGAATCCAGCACCGAAAGAAAGCCCAACATTTGCATCATTACCACAAGCCCAGTTAACTGCACGGAGTGAGAAAGCTGTTTCTTCCTCACCTCCTCCTGTAACCCATCCCTCGTGCCCGTATCCAATCATTTTTCCTCTACCAACATGACTGGCAGAAATAACTGGGATATCGGAAGTGTATCCTCCTTCGGCGAAACCTAGAGGAAAGGACCATCGTCCTATAGGTAGAATAGGCGAAGGCCAACCACCCCAATCTGCCTCTCCCATTCCATTCAATAAATCATATTGATCTGCGAGTAAATCATGAATTACAATCCATACATTAGATGTGAATGATCCACCACTATTATTTGACCAAAAGGTATATTCAATCCATTGAGTTCTCTCATCAGGAATTCCAGTAATAGTACCGTTATTTAGGATATTAAGTCCGCTTGGTAAATTTGGATGGACTTCCCAAGTATCAATAGTTGGACCATAATTAACAGGAGATATAGATACACTTTCGTTGGATCCTAAAATGAACTCGTCTTGTATCCATGCAATGTTATTTGGGATTTGATTGGATATTCTTATTGCTATTTCCGTAGATTCATGTCCACCAGTATTGTTTGCCCAGATAGAATAAGTGATCCATATTTGCTCATTTACTGCAATACCAGAAATTTGGCCATTAGTAGAATTAAAGTTCAAGCCTAGAGGAAGAGGGGGAAAAATTTCCCAAAAAATGGGACTTCCCCCACTCCAAGAAGGAATGAAAATTTCCATATCATCTCCAATAGTTAAATCGGCACTGAAAGGAGCGTAATTTAGATTTTCGACTGGTATATCTAAAATTTCCACATATATATCAACAAAAATTGCGCCTTTGGCATTAGCTGCCGTAATTGTATATCTTTGATAGTTCTGAATAGTTATGGGTTTCCCTTCAATTGAACCATCGGATTCTATGAATCTAAGGCCTTGGGGTAATGCAGGAAATATAGACCAAGATTGGATTTCTCCACCAAATATAGATGGATAAAGTTTAATAAATTCATTTTTTTTCCAAGTAAAATTTTCGCCATTATAATTAAGATTAAGGGGCATTTCGGGTAAAGAAATAATTCTTACTTTCGTGAGGGTATTTCCTCCTTTATTTGAGATAGTTATAGTATGATTGGAATCTATTACACTTTCAATAATGCCAGTTAATGAACCATTGTTATTTAATTTCATACCTTGTGGCAATATTGGGCTTATGGACCACTTATCTGGAGTTCCTCCCTCTATCACAGGAGGATTCAAACTACAATAAATATCAACTACACATTGAAGTATCCCGGCCTCATAAGATATTGAAAATGGAGGAATTGGAAAAACCTCAATATCCAATGTAGTTACTGAAAAACCTACATTATTCCTTGCAATAATTGTATACCTTGAGAAATCCTGTTGGCTCAAAGGAGCACCTGAAATTACTCCCGAATCAAAATCTAGGGTAAATCCATCGGGTAATGGTGGATTTATTTGCCATATATCTGGTCCATCTCCAATAAAACTAGGAGTTAGTGCTTGCATATCTTCACCTACAGACAAAACAATTGATTTTTTACCGTAATTTAGATTTTCTGGTCTTAGCATTATTCTACAATATTTGCCAGTAAATATTTCCTTAGAATTGCAATCATCTTCAGTGATAATAACTTCAAAGCAATCATCATGCATAGGATTTGAAATACAATCAATATCGTCATTATCTACAATATTTTCTTCATTTGAGAATCCGGTGCAACCTGATGTAAGCATTAGAGTTACAATCAGTAAAGTTGATTTATATCTCGAGCCCATAATTAAACCTAAACAGGCATTTACTAAAAGAATATCTAATTATTTAAGAGACTATAATCCAGGGTATGCTAGACTTGGTTCAAAGCAGTAGTTTACTGTTTGGAAATTTGATTTAAATTCTTTAACATCGTTTTGAATTACCTTAGGATCTTCTTTTCTAATTAGGGCCCTAGAGAAGAATTTTGCAATATCTTTCATATCATCATTGGACATTCCTAAACGAGTTATTTCAGGGGTACCCAACCTTAATCCGCTTGGAGACATTGCTTTTGAATCACCAGGAAGCATATTCATATTTGTTATTATCCCTGATTTTTCTAAAATTAATGCAGCGTCTCTTCCAGCTCCTGAATCGATTCCTCCATGTCGAGTAAGAACTTGGTGACTAGCGGTATAACCTCTATCTTCAGCAAGTACGTCAAATCCTTCTTCGGCGAGAAATTCCGCCAATGACTTGGCATTGGAAATTATATTTTTTGCATATTCAGCCCCAAATTCTTCAAATTCTGACAAAGCCACAGTTTTACCTGCAACATGATGTAGGTGATATGAAGAACAAACTCCAGGAAATATTCCGTTATTTAACCGCTTCTGAAATTTTTCATCATCTGAATTAGACAATACAAAACCGCCTTGAGGACCGGGGAATGTTTTGTGACTGCTGCCAGTCATAACGTCGGCTCCTTCATTTAAAGGATCTTGAAATTGATTACCCGCGATTAACCCTAAAACATGTGCTCCGTCATACATAACTTTTGCACCGACTTCATGTGCTGCATCAGATAATTCACGTAAAGGAGTAGGGAATAAAAAAACAGATTGCCCGAATAGTGCGAGATTTGGTTGGACTTCTCTTATCATACTTACTGCAGCGTCTAAATCGGGCTCCATCCTATCTTCATCCCAGGGGTATGTAGTAAGATTTAGCCCCCTCATGCCTACTGCACCCATTCTTGCATGAGAAATGTGCCCTCCATCAGCAGTGGATACAGCAGTAATTGTTTGACCAGGTTTTGTTAGTGCCTTCAATACACCTAAATTAGAATTTGTTCCCGATGTTGACTGAATATTTGCAAATTTACAATTGAATACTCTCTTAGCAGTTGCAATGCCGATGCTCTCTATAGTGTCGAAATCTTCACAGCCTTGATAATATCTCTTCCCAGGGAGGCCTTCAGCATATCTTCCATGTAAGTCTGAATTACAAGCCCTCCTAACCAAAGGGCTCAAGATATTTTCACTCGCTATCATTGGGATGCTATCGCGATAATGTCTACCAGAATCATCTACAGCTTGTAAGATATTTGATATCGTGTTTTCATTCTCCATGTTCCGCCATTGAAACCCGGTAAATGATATTGACTATTGTCAAACTTCAAAACTAGAAGACTTTTGCTTAATGGCATGGGTTCAAAATCAAAACAGTTCATTATTGCTGATAAAATTCTAAAATGCCCAATATGTGAGAATGATATGTTTAATACTCAAACGGCTACATTGAATAGTACTATTGCAAATTTTTTGGGAATTGGAAAAGATTACAATTCTTTCAAGGGATATGTCTGCGACAAATGTAGTTACATACTGCCTTTTGTGGAAGAATAAGATTTATTATAATTCAGAAAAACTGCATAAAAATACTTTTAAAGTAAGATTTTAGTGGCGCCGACAGCAGGACTCGAACCTGCGACCTGTGGATTAACAGTCCACCGCTCCACCAACTAAGCTATGTCGGCCCGTCCCTGCGCTTGCTAATACATTCATGAATGAATCGGAATCATTCCCATTCAATTGTACCCGGAGGCTTGTGAGTTATGTCGTATACTACTCGATTTACTTGGCCTTTCAATTTGTTAGTAATTTCAGTACTAATTTCCGTCAAAACATCATGAGGAATTGTAGAATATCTGGCACTCATGCCATCTAAGCTTGAAACTGCCCTTACCACAACAGTTTCGCCATGTACTCTAGCATCTCCATGGACTCCGACGCTCTTTACGGGAAGGAGTGCTGCAAAGTACTGCCATGGTAAATCGCACCTGCCAGCAGCAGCAGCAGCCTGAAGGTGTTCTTCCACTATATGGCATGCATCACGGCAAGCCTCAACCCTTATTGGAGTTAGATCACCTAATACTCGTACCGCTAATCCCGGTCCAGGGAAAGGCTGCCTTTCACTTGATTCTATTTTTAATTCTCTTGCAATTTTACGGACTTCATCCTTGTAGAACTCCCTCAATGGTTCAACTATCATTAAGTTGACATCATCGGGTAAACCGCCAACGTTGTGATGAGATTTTATCACGTCTCTATCACCGCCTCCTGATTCAATCCAATCCGGGGCTATAGTTCCCTGGACTAAATATTTAGCACCACAAAGTTTCTGTTCATCTTCAAAAACACGAATAAATTGTTCGCCAATTACTTTTCTTTTCTCTTCGGGGTCAGTAATACCTTCTAACTCAGCAAAAAACCTCTGAGATGCGTATACTACTTTGAGTTCAATTCCCATTTTAGTAAACATTTCTTTCACTTCTTCAGATTCATTTTTACGCATAAAACCTGTATCAACGTAAACACAATGTAACATACTCCCAACTGCCTTATGAGCCAGTACTGCAGCAACTGTGCTATCAATTCCTCCTGAGCATGCAATTATGGCTGTATCATCTATTTTTGTTTGAAGTGCGTGAATTGCTTCTTCTATTAGTATTTCAATTTTCAATAAAATCATTCCCTTAATGCTGCATCATCTAACAATACTTGATTGGCTCTATCGTTACGGTATTTTATAACTTGAGTGGAAACTTCATCATTACTGAGAGCTAATATCTGACCAGCCAAAATAGCTGCATTGTCTCCTCTCCCTACTCCTACTGTGGCCACAGGCATCCCAGGTGGCATTTGGACTATTGACAATAAACTATCAAAGGGAACTGCCCCTCCTACGGGAACTCCGATAACAGGTAAACTTGTCATTGAAGCGATAACTCCTGGTAATGCAGCGGCCAATCCTGCCATTCCTATGAAAATTTTACATCCATTATCAATAGAATTTTCTACAACTGCTTCAAGATGTTTTGGAGTTCTATGGGCAGAAGCAATATGCACTGAATGATTGATGTTTAAAATTGACAAAATCGAAGTACATTTATCGCAAACAGGCATATCAGACTTGGAACCGAGTATTATACATACATCCATGGCACTTCGAAGGGAAAGAGGTACAAATGCTTACCGTTGAATTGATAAGAGTAATTATTCCTCTTCCAGTTGTGAAAGAAATATTTCTGGCCACTGAATTCCGGTTATTGGAGGAGGATTTAGTAAAAGATCTTCTAGAGTTTCTTGCCTCTCATGTGTAGTAAAAAATGGGTCTTGTACAAACCCTGATTTATGAACAAATGTAATTGAAAGAAAGTTATACTTGCTCCTACAAATCCCCGATAAGGTCAGATACCCTCCGGCACACTTTGATGATGCAATCAACCCTATCTTCCATTTATTAGAATTAATGTTCCAATCGTTACTCAGGTTATCGCTATTCCAATTTTTTTTATCTATTGGAATAATAAAACGAGAAGGAGGGATATTCATCATATCCTGAATTAATCCAAAAGTTCTAATCATTGCAGCACAAAAGAAGGCATAAGAAAGCCAGCCAAACATAGGATCTATAAAGATATGTACAGGAAATATAAAAATTCCTAGAAGTAGTAGTTTCCAATCCACAGGTAAGGTAAAAAATCCACCAATATGAGATAGTTGTAATTCACGAGAATTGAATAATGGATAATAAACCAGAAACCATGACAAGAAGAAGAAAATAAATGCCAAAGACTGGTCATCAGGAGTTTTACCTGGGAAAATTAGCGGAATTATTGTCAATATTAAAAAAAAAGGAGACCATGCTAAGGGCAACAATAAACTGTGTGCTAATGGCTTCATCCTTTGACGCATCCATCCAAAATTTCCTAATCTTGGAGTTGCATATCTCCAATTATCATTTGGCATTAATTCACCATTTCTAATATCCGGGGGGAGTTGATTTTCGAGATCCCACCATGAGGGATCGCCTAAGAGCCAATCGTGATCTAACTGGGCGTCCATAGTAGTTCGACTGGCCCATCATTATTCGATTCTTTGGATATTACTGGCCGGATTCATTCCCAGGATGTTTGAGTATTAAATTCCTAGCAGCCCAGACTTCGTCCACACGTTTCACATCCGTAGTGTGTGGAGCTGATGTCACTAAATCAGGATCTTCAGATAGTATCTTATGCAAATCTGATGCAAACTTATCTAGTACTTCTTTTGACTCGGTTTCTGTTGGCTCTATCATCAAACATTCAGGCACTATAGTAGGGAAGTAAAGAGTAGGTGCCATCACCCCATAATCCAATAGTCTCTTGGCCACATCTTTGCCAGTAACGCCGTGCAGTTCTTTCAAAGGAGTGAGAGACAAAGTGAACTCATGCATAACTAAATCAGCAGGAGCTCCGTTAAGAGGCATGACGTGAATTTTTTTAGCTATCTCTGGATCTGGATTCATTATTCTATGACGTAGATAATTTGAATTCAATACTGCATGTTCACTCATTTTCTCAAGTTCTTTTCCATATCTTCTATAAAATGCCCATGATCTAACCACTGCCCCAGCATTACCATTCCATTGCTGAACCTTACCAATACTATTTTCGCCAACATCTTGCCAGAAATACCAATATCCATCATCCACTCCTTTTGGATCTGCTTCAACTTGATTTCTCCTACCAGCTAGCGGTGTTGGTAAAAATTGAGAAAGATGCGATTTGACTCCTATCGGGCCACTTCCCGGCCCGCCACCTCCATGCGGTTGGCTGAATGTTTTGTGTAAGTTATAGTGGACAGCATCAAAACCCATTCTTCCAGGGTCTGTCTTACCAATTATTGCATTGAAATTTGCACCATCATAATACATTTGTCCACCTGCAGAATGAACTATTTCAGCGGCCTCTGCAATTTGATGCTCGAAAACTCCCAATGTAGAAGGGTTTGTTATCATCATTGCTGCCGTATCATCTCCAACGGCTGATTTCAAAGCTTCTAAATCTAAGCGTCCATCATCACCACTTGGGATTTCAATAATATCATAGCCACACATGGACGCTGATGCAGGATTTGTACCATGTGCAGAATCAGGAACAATCACTTTAGAGCGATGCCCTTGGCCTTGCTGCCTATGATATTCTTGGATGCATCTGATTGCAGTAAATTCTCCTTGCGCCCCTGCAACTGGCTGTAATGTAACTTGATCCATGCCTGAACACGTAGCTAACATTTCTTGCATTTCGAAGTAAATAGCTAAAAGTCCTTGAACATGATGTTCAGGCTGGAGTGGGTGAATTTTATCCATCCCCGGTAATTGAACAATTTTTTCATTTACTCTTGGATTGTGTTTCATAGTACAGGATCCGAGAGGATAAAATCCATTATCAATACCAAAGTTACGATTTGAAAGCCAAGTATAATGCCTTACTATTTCTGGTTCACTAGCTCTTGGCCATTTTGGAAGGGATTTTCTGCGAAGTTTCTTTGGTATTAATGAAATTAAAATTTCTCTCTCTATGGATGGTTTTGGTTGAGCCCATCCGGCCCCTTTGGCACCATTGAAAGCAAATAAATCACTCATTTGTTCACCTCTATCCATTCAGATAATCCCAAATAAAGGGATTCTATATCTGACTCAGAAGTTCTGTCATCGACCCCTATAAGTAAACAATGATCCATTGATTTCCACCATATTCCTAGATCCAGTCCTGCAATAACTCCTAATTTATCCAAATAAGTCAATGCTTCAGAAGCTAGATGAGGCAATTTTACTGCAAATTCTCTGAAATTATACTTACCGGGATCGACTAGTTCTATTCCTTTGATAGATGAAATAGCTTTCTTAGTTAATTCGGTATTTGCTGCTACCCTTAATGCCAATCTTTCAAGCCCTTCAGGGCCCAATAATGACATATGTATTGCCCCCATTAACGCAATTAGTGTTTCATTTGAACATATATTAGATGTTGCACGATGTCTTCTGATATGTTGTTCTCGAGTAGATAATGTTAGAGTAAAAGCCTTATTTTCATCAGTATCTTTTGTGAGGCCAACTATCCTTCCGGGCATTTGCCTGATATATTTATCACCACAAGCAAATAATCCATAAATTGGGCCTCCTGCTGTAGGTCCGATACCAAAAGCTTGCCCTTCTCCAACAACAATATCGGCACCCCAACTACCCGGTGGATCAATTATCCCTAAAGAAACGGCGTCTACACCTACTATTAATGCGGTCTCTTCACCTATTAGTTCTTTAATATCAAGCAATGTATCATCTAACATTCCAAGGCAATTTGGTTGTTCAACATATACGGCACAGCATCCTTCTGCATCCTTAATGGATGTCATGTCAACTTCTCCATTTTCTAAATGCTTTAGAGTTTTTATTTCAATCTCAGCGCCTTGAGTATAATTTTTTATAACTGCTAATCTATGAGGGGGAGTGTATTCAGAAACAAATACGACGCCTTTCTGTATTGCCTTCCTATTGTGAACTCTGACTGCACAAGTTATCGCCTCCGCAGCTGCAGTTGATGCATCATACATAGAAACATTAGCAACAGGGAGGCCCACGAGTTCACTTACCATGGTCTGGAATTCCCACATGGCTTGAAGCATGCCTTGACTAACTTCTGGTTGATAGGGAGTATAAGATGTTAGGAATTCCCCCCTTGTAGCCAACATTGCTACCGCAGTTGGTACGAAATTCCTAACAAGCCCTGCTGAAAGAAAACTGGGCCTATCTTCTAATGTTATATTTGCACCCAACAATCTACTAGCATCAGCCCAGATTTCTTCTTCAGATTGAGGTTCTGGCAGAGGCAAAGGTGTATTTCGGCGTATTTCTAATGGAATATTAGCAAATAAATCATCCATTGTGTTTAATCCTAAAACATCTAACATCTCTTTCTCTCGACCCAAATTTGGCATTTGATCCATCGCCCACACTCTCCTAATTGTTTCCAAAGAGAGCAGGGGGGTGTTTGAATAATTCGGATAGGCTGTTTCTTTTTTTAACACATTATTAATTACCTTGAACTTCTGCCGCGAGTCATGAAGATTGCAATTACTTGGCCAGATCCTTTTATTGCCCCTCACATTCAACAAATGCTTGGCCCAGCGGCAGTAGTCATTACAGATGATATTCTGAAAGACAAAAATGCACTAGATGCCATTTTAACTCCTTGTAATGCACTAATACACATAAATTCATGGTTAAAGGAATCATCTGCAGACAGAAATGATGATGCCGCCTTCCGTGCAATGAGAGAAGAGGCACGGCCAATTCTAGATGCAGTAGATCGCCATGGTAGTTTACATATGATAATCCTTGGAACTTTGAGAGTTTATCCTAAATGGAATCCAGAATATAAGATGCATCCATTCTATGATTGGAATTCCAGCTTAGACCCGCAAGATGCTGCAGCAAGCGGACAATTATGGATGGAAGAAACCGCATTGGAGAGAGCACAACCAGAAAGGCCCGTGAGTATACTAAGAGTTTCCAACGTTCAAGGAGTTCCAATAATTGGGCCACCTGGAAATGGTATTTTACACAGATGGGCAGAAGATTGTAAGATTGGATTCGGAATAAGTTTACCTGGTGATGGTTCAGGAGTTAAGGATTTTATTCACATCCAAGATTTATTACAAATAATAGGCGCTGTAATTAATGACCCTCCTCCAACTAGAGAAAGTATGGCCATAGGTTCTGGAGCAGGCATAACAATGACTGATTTATCTGAAATTTATCGTGGTAAGATTAACTGCGATGCTTTAAATGGCGGAGAGGAAAAAGGAGAAGTTTTTGGAGTAGTAGATGGAAGAGACATGGAAGACCGATTTGGCTTCAGACCTCAGATAAGCATTGAAGAAATGGTTGACGAATCCCTTGGCATATTGGGAAACTAACTTTCCATCATCAAACGATTTCGAATCCTATTCCAACCACATATACTTGATTTTAGATGATATTCAGAGTCCATGGAATAATATCCAAAGGGGACTGAAGCCGGTAACTTAATTTCTATATCTACATCTTCATGACTTGCAATTAAGGTATATCCTCCCCTATATTTTTCATCTAATCCTAACCCAGAAGTTCTCTGTATTTCGTTTATCTTAAAATTCAAACTAAATATTTTACGATCATGTTGATCTTCTAAATCTTTAATTTCAGATGAAAACCTTACATTTGAAAAATCGTTAAATATTTCTTTAATTGGAGTGGAAACTAAAGTATTGAGAGGGATTTTTTCTTTCTCAGTAACTCTTAATGACTCTACTGTATCAATTTCAGATATAGATTCAAGTCTATCTACCGGCATTTTTACTTCGGTATCGGTAGAATTATTTTCTTTTAATTCCGTAATATTCTGAATTTTTTCTGTTTTGGCACCTTCACTCTTCACTGCCTTACTAACGGCAACACCAGCTACTGATAATCCTGCAGCAGCACCAATGGATGCAATAAGTTTCGCCTCAGTGGCGTCTGCCTGCGCAATCCAAGATTTTCTAGCAAGAGTTCTAAAAACCGAAGGTAAATTTGAAGATTTACTTTCAAATATTGAATCAGCAATCGATCTTCCTTCTTCGATCGATAATGAACCATCATTGGCACCTTTTAATACTGCATTTCTCACTTGATTTAATTCTAACATCAATTCGTTTATGTCTGAAGGTTTTTTATTATTTTCCATTATTAATTCTAATACCTCCAAACCAGATAAGTCTGCGTCCTCAACCCACTTTTTAGACTCGCTATCGGCTATTATTTGTTTCATAACTTCAGCTTGATTATTTGCTATTTGTAATTTCTTTATTTGGTCGTCTTGTTGGATACTAGTTTCTAAGTATTCAACTGCTTCAGCGGCTTCTCCTTCCGTAGTAGCATAAGATATTGATATTGTGATTCTTCCAACTCCGACCCACCTACGTTTACCAAGCGGCAAAGATGCATCTTCAGATGCTCTTGTCCAACCACCTCGGTAGAGATCTTTGCTACCATCTTGTTCTCTGTCATCCAAACTCCAAGATGGGGATCCACCAGAATTTGCGTTATAGAAATATAAAATTCTGGGCTGAGTTCTGTTTTTTGAATTCTTAAACCATTTTTGCCCATTAATTAAACTTTTTTGTTTGGAATATTCGCCATTATATGAGTCATCACTGTGCCCCTCCAGCGATAAAGAATCGGCATCTAATTCCTGAGTTTGGCCTACATCTTGCCCCCTGAATACAGCAATAATTTCTTGTAAATCCAGAGTTCCATCGGCATTGCGATCAATTGCTGAAAAAATTGCATTTAATATAGTAGAAGGTGCTTTTTGCCCAGTAACACTTTCAAGTGCCTTGGAGAATTCCCCATAATCAAGTACATCATTATCATCAAAATCATACTTTGTAAATAAGGCTTCAGGAGATATCCCTTTACGAGTCAATACATCCTGTAGATTTTTAATCGCTATTGAAATAAATTTATCATCCAACAAGGTCTGTCACCAATTGATGCAAAGAGGCTTTAGACATAGTGGTTTTGCCTACAGTCAAAGGAATGGTGTAGTGGAAATTAACGCCTTAACCATCTTTCTTGCGCTTACTTGTATCATAACTTCCTGTCCGATATTAGCCCCATTGATATACGCCAAAGCTATACCTGTACGATTTAGACTAGGAGATGGCCCTCCACTCGTCACATAACCTATTATTTTAGATTCATCAAGAGAAAAGACCGCGTGCCCAGGGCGAGGAGATGGCCCTCTTTCTTGACAAACTAGCCCTTGCCATTTATATCCAGAATGTAATGAATTCTGTACGAACTCTTTCCCTATGAAATCATGATCCATGCTCAATCCAAATGGGACATTGGTCTCTGCCGTATTTCTTGATAAGAAATTTTCAGGTAATTCAGCGTCGGGGATTAATTTTAATCCAGGCCATAAAAAATCCTGCCCAGAAAGCAAATATCCTTTTTCTAATCTTAAAGTATCTCGTGCACCCAAACCTACTGGTACAACCTCAAATTCTTTAGCATTCAATAACTTATTCCAAAGTAAAGGTGCTGATTTGTTATTTATAAATATCTCAACTCCTGATTCTCCAGTATATCCGGTTCCTTGGATCCAACCAGTTATGCCCAGGTCATTCTCCTCGATACTTTTACAATTAAATCTTTTAACAACATTATTTATGCCTAAAACTGATCTAATAACCTCATTGGAGTTGGGTCCTTGTAATGCAATTATACTAGTTTGATCCGAGATATCGTCAATCGTTATTGAGGAATCAGACGGAAGATGTTTGGAAAACCATTCAAGCATGGTTGAAACCATGGAAGCATTTGGCACGCCAAGAACCTCAGATTCAGAAACTACTGCAAAAATCATATCATCTATAATGTTGCCTTTTTCATCCAAAAAATGAGTATATCCACATCTACCCGGTTCGAACTTCATATAATCTTGAGTAGATATAGAACTTAACCATGAGAGGACAGAGGGCCCAGAAAAACGAAAGAAACCCATATGAGACACATCAAAAATTCCCGCTGAAGACCTAGTGGCCAGATGTTCCTCTTGGATTGAGGTGTACCATATAGGCAACTCAAAACCATGAAAGTCAACCATCTTTGCCCCTCCTTCTAAGTGTGTATTGTAGAGTGACGTTCTTGCGGGATATGATACATCCATGCACCGGGGGAGGAGTAATAGCCAAAAAACAAAACGGCCATAATTTAGAACAAATAAAAAAAAGGTTTATATATTATGGACTTCACTATACAACCAGAGGTTGATAAGATGAAAGAACAAATTGATATTAAATCCGTTACTTCTAAAGTTAAAAAAATTAGTAATAATAGAAGAATGTCAATAGCGCCAGCAAAAAGACCATCAACTGTCAGAAATACTGAATCGATTAGTGGGACTTGCAAAGTATGTGATGCTACCTCATGGGATACAGATAATAATAGAGGTGAAACAATATGCTCAGAATGTGGTTATGTGGCAGAACAAAATATGATAGACCCAGGTGCCGAATGGATAAATCATTCTGGTGCAGACGATAGAAGCAGAGTTGGTGCTCCATCAACATTGACTTTGTCAGATAGAGGACTATCTACCGAAATTAGAAAGTCAGATCTTACCTCAAGTGCTGCAAAAAGACATGGCATGTCCAATAAAGGAATTAGAGAATGGAGGAGAAGGCAGGTCATAGATCAAAGAAGTAAAACAAGAGACAGTCGTGCAAGAAATTTAACCATAGCAATGCAGTTTATTCGAGATAGAGGAGATTTGCCTCCACAAATAGAACAAGAAGCAGCATCACTGTATAGACATTCAATTGACAGAGGTTTGGTCACTGGAAGAAGTATCAGAGGAGTTGCAGCAGCTTGCGTATATATCGCAGCAAGACAAGCCAAAATACCTCGTAAAATTGATGAAATTTCTAAATCATTCAATATGATATCAGAAGTTGAACAAAAGGAATTGAAACGTACAATTAGACTTGTTGCAAGAAATTTAGGAGCACAACACATCACCGGGCCGGCAGAATATTTTGAAAAATTTCATTCTGACCTTGGACTTCCTCCCTCTGTACTTGGAATGGCTAGAGATCTGTGGGAATCTGTTAATGAAGATTTAGAATGGCAAGGGAAGAAGCCTTCGGGGATAGCTGGAGTGATATTATACAAAGCATCTCAAAATAGTGTGTCTACTAGAACACAAAGTGAGGTTTGTAAAGTATCAGGAATTAGTGAAGTCACGTTAAGAGGATTATTAAAAATTCTAAATCGGATGATTGGAAATAATTAGTATCTATATGTTTCTTTCTTAAATGGCCCATTTACATCGACGTTGATGTAATCTGCTTGTTCGGTAGAAAGTTTAGTTAATTTGCAACCTAATTTTTCCAAGTGTAAACGCGCTACTTCTTCGTCAAGATATTTTGGTAAAATATATACTTTATTTTCATAAATATCACGATTTGTCCATAAATCTATTTGCGCCAGAGTTTGATTTGAGAAACTATTTGACATAACAAAACTAGGATGGCCAGTTGCACAGCCAAGATTAACAAGTCTTCCAGCCGCTAACAAATAAATGCTATTACCTCCAGAAAATGTATATTTATCTACTTGATTTTTAATATTTAGTTTTGAAACAGATTTTAGATTATCCAATTCATCGACTTGTATTTCATTATCAAAATGACCTATATTACAAACTATAGCTTGATCCTTCATTTTAGCCATATGACCAGTAGTAATGATATCTCGATTTCCAGTCGCAGTTACATAAATATCTGCGATACCTAGTGTATCTTCAATCGTTAAAACGTTGAATCCTTCCATTGCAGCTTGTAGTGCACATATTGGATCAACCTCCGTTACAATTACTCTTGCACCCATCAATTTTAGTGCCTGAGAAGAACCTTTGCCTACGTCTCCATAACCACAAACAACAGCCGTCTTTCCGGCTATCATAACGTCAGTAGCTCTTTTTAGTGCATCAACTAAAGATTCTCTACAACCATATAAATTATCAAATTTCGATTTTGTAACTGAATCATTAACATTAATGGCAGGAAATAACAACTTGTTATTTTCCACCATTTGATTTAATCGTAAAACACCAGTAGTAGTTTCTTCAGATACGCCCTTGCATCCATCAACAAGATTGGTCCAAAATAATTTATCCTTTTCATGAGTTTTTCTCAATAGATTTTTGATACACTTTTCCTCATAATTTAATGAAGAGGAATTTATCCAATTACTTCCGTTTTCAAGTTCGAATCCTTTGTGAATTAGTAGGGTTGCATCCCCCCCATCGTCTATTATTAATTGGGGACCTTTATGATCAGGGTGATTTAGTGCCCTGAATGTACAGTCCCAATATTCCTCCAGTGTTTCTCCTTTCCAGGCAAAAACAGGAATTCCAGATTTGGCAATAGCCGCAGCTGCATGGTCTTGGGTTGAGTAAATATTACAACTTGCCCATCTGACTGATGCACCCA
>Ga0209709_10000148_pt1 | contig 66804 bp, 75 predicted proteins | sample ArcticOcean_MG_C_2_FD_187435 | JGI IMG/M metagenome (GOLD analysis project Ga0209709, IMG submission 187435) | Marine microbial communities from western Arctic Ocean - ArcticOcean_MG_CB4_136 (SPAdes) (version 2) | ecosystem: Environmental > Aquatic > Marine > Oceanic | place: Arctic Ocean... | reverse complement strand
CTCTATAGCAGCTGGAATGTTTAACGGACCCACTAAACTTAAAACAATAATGAATATATTTACTAAAGATAAACTTGATTATTATAAGCTTAATAAAGACGTAAAGAGATTTAATCTTTATCCAAATAAAGCAAAGTAGGAGAGTGGTAAGGAGTGTTCTGTTACCCGGTGCCCCAGACCGTGCTTCTATAATCCATATTTTGCAACAAAGTTGCTACAATCTAATGTAGAAACTTTATAAAGTTATGTACTGATTGTGTGTAGATTGTGTGCTACGATAATTGTTCATGAATAAGGTTTCAAAGTTACTAATCGCTTTTGTTGCATTAATAAATCTAAACGCATGTATGACAACAGAAGAAGCAGCGGCTAAATATAATTCTATGTCTGCACAAGAACTCTGTACTTCATATTATTCAAATGAAGATTATAATATATGGCAACCTGATAGACGTGCATCAATTCAAAGAAGAGGACTTAATTGTTCACCTTATGTTGCGGAGGGATTGAGGAAAAAAAGCAATTCAAGAGCATTTGAAGCAGCCCTTGGTGCTCTCGCAGGAAGTAATCAAACAACAACATCGACCGGAACTTCTTTATCAACGGGTTTTACAAAGGTTTGTTATTATAATGGAGTTGGAGGACAATCAGCTATTACCGTTGCATCAACTTCAATTTGTCCAATTACAAATTCAAGTAATGTATCTGGATTCACAAAAGTTTGTAATTATCCCAATGCAATGGGGGGACCAAAAGCACTAACTGTTTCATCAACATCAATTTGTCCAGTAAGGTATAACTAGTTATGAAAAAAAGTTACATAGTATTATTAAGTATGGTTTTTTTGAACTTACTTATCTCTAACGTAAAAAGTTTTGAAAATAACAAAAGCGAATTTGGTTTTTATTTTGGGACAAAAATTTACGAAGAAAGACATCCTGTAGATAATAGTTTCTTCATGTCGCAAGATGGTTGGATGATAGGAATGAATACTAATTCAGAAACCTATGACAGTGGGAGTTATTTTGGATTTAAAAATAGACTGGCTGTTGGTGAGGTAAATTATACTTCTGCAGGCACAGGCACGATGACGGGTGTTCCTGATTATCAATTTGAAAGTACTTTTTATCTTGGTATTCCAATGGAAGGAACAAATTCTAGAACAACAATTTTTTCAGGTTTAGGTGGTAGATATTTGCTAAATGCTAGTGGTCTAAAACAATCATCCACAGGACATAGCGGTTATGACAGAGAGTCTAGATATGTTTATTTACCCATTGGTGTTAACTATGAAAAAGGTGCATGGGAATTTAGAGGAGAATACTTGTATTTTCTATACGGCCAACAAACAAGTTATCTTAGCCAAGTAAGTTCTAATTATGGAGATTTTACAAATGATCAAGAAGATGGATCAGGAATGAAGCTTACCGCAAAATATTATTCTGATAAAAATTTTGGATATGAAATATACATGGACTACTGGGACATTGCTGATTCAAAATTAGATATAACTGGTAACTTTATGGAACCAAGAAATACCACATCTGAAACTGGGCTTAGAGTTTTCTGGCATTATTAATAAAAGAAATATTCAAGCAGTTATAATAAAATAGATTCAACTTCAAACATTATACAGGTGGGTTAAACAATAATTAAAGATCTGCACATAAGAAAACACAAGTAAACTATGGGCTGTAATTCAGGAAGCTGGTGATTATTTACTGGGTCACTTTTATTTAGCTTCTAGCTACCCCCACAATGCAAAAGGCAATTAGAATTCAGCTATTCTAGGGCCGCGATGAATTGAATAACACTTCCTGCAAATAGGCCCAGTATTGTAATTGCCCTCACCAAACTCCATAGTTATTCTAGCTTGTACCTGTTCATGGTCACCACAGTTGATGCAACGATCAATAGTTGGTGCTACTGAATTTTCTGTTAGTGATGAATGATTTTTTGCCCACGACATAATATTTTTTAAAAAAAATTTTATAATATTTTTCAAATAAAAGATTCATTTAATTAATCTTATCCACGGAAAAGTTTTGAGTGAAACGGACTGACTGAAACAGACTATATATAGTCATATTATAAGATACATTCCTTAGATGTTGGATCGAGTCCCAATAAAAGTTTTAAATTTAGCAACACGTTTGGTACCTCTATTGTTAGAGGTTGCGAGTCCAACAGGACGAGCACTGACTCATTTTGGTAGCAGGAACCTGTCCCAACATTCCTGCTGACTCGATTTTAAATGCTCCACTGATGCTCCAATGCTCCAATTGAAGTTGACGAGAATCTAGTATAAGTGTATTTTAAATTTAGAAAGAAAAGAGCAGAGTCAAAGGAGTTTTGACTGTGAAATTAAGTGGCGGGGTAGCTCAGTCGGTTAGAGCGCAGGACTCATAAGCCTGAGGTCAGTGGTTCGATTCCACTTCCCGCTACCAATATTTATTAAAATATAATGAAAATAATAAAATCTTTTAGGTCATCTCCAAAATACTCAATCAAATGGGACAATTATTTTAATATTTATGACAATATTTTTAAAAAGTTTGTTAACAAAAAAATAACTTTTGTAGAAGTTGGCATCGGCAATGGTGGGTCGCTATTTATGTGGAGGAAGTTTTTTGGAAAAAAAGCCAAAATAATAGGTATAGAGTTAAATCCTGAAGCAAAAAAACTTGAAAAATTTGGTTTTCAAATTAGCATTGGCGATCAATCGGACCCTCGGTTTTGGAAATCTTTTTATAAAAAAAATGGAAAAATAGACATTCTCCTTGATGATGGTGGTCATAGGAACATTCAGCAAATAACAACATTTATGGAGTCATACGACCATATAAAGCCAAATGGTATAATAGTTGTAGAAGACACGCATACTAGTTACATGAAAAAAAAGGGTTTTAAGAATCCTTCAAACTATTCTTTTATTAATTTTAGTAAACTTGTTGTAGAAAATATGCACAGAAGAAATCCATTGATAGCTAAAAATTTAAATAAATTGTCAAAAAAAATAGAGTCAATTTTTTACTACGACTCAATTGTGTCAATTAATTTTAGTTCTAAAAATCAATTAAAAAAAACAATATTGTTAGAAAACGATTCAAGAAAGAGAGATTATTTTGTTGATTTTAGACATAATGGTAGTTTTATAAATACCCTTCATAAATTTGAAAAATTATTTGGAAAGATAAATGAAGAAACAATAATTTTTAAAATTATTAGAAAATTATTTCATAGAAACTTATTTATAACTTTAAATGAAAAAATTAAGATCAAAAAATATATGAGATTACTAAAATCTTAATTAATCTTTTTTAAAATTTCTTTTACACTGCTGCAAATTTTTTTAACCTCTGAAACCTTAAGTTCTGGATATAAGGGTAGTGAAAAAATTTCCTTAGAATACTTAATTGTATTTTTTAATTCTTTATTATTAAAATTAAATTTTTTATAACCATTCATATTATTTATTGGAAAAGGGTATATAATCCGAGTACCAATTTTTTTTTTATTTAACATTTTGATAATAAAGTTTCTTTTTGAATGTCTAACAGTAAATAAATGATAAACATGTTGATTAGTTTTGTTTGTTTTTGGAAGTTTTAGACTAGTTTCTTTTAAATACTTTAGATAAAGATTTGCAAGTTTATTTCTTTGAGAAATAAAGTTATTAACATATTTCATCTTTAAATTTAATATAGAACTTTGAATTTCATCTAACCTGGAATTTAAACCATTTTCGTTTGCATAATATTTGTTATAATAAATATTTCTTTTATTTGAAGTTTCAATCCCATAAAATCTCAATCTTTTTATCTTTTCATAATCTTTAAAATTTTTTGCAATAACAAAACCACCATCACCATATGTACCTAAAATTTTTGTTGGATAAAACGAAAAACATCCAAAATCACCAAAATTACCTACAAATTTATTTTTATATTTTGCCCCCTGAGCTTGAGCACAATCTTCTATAATTTTTAAATTATGTTTTATTGCAATTTTTTTAATTTTATCCATGTCACACGATTGACCATATAAATGAACTGGGATAATTGCTTTTGTCTTTTTGTTAATTTGTTTTTCAATCTTTAATGTGTCTATTAAATAATCCTCCCCCACATCAACTAATTTTGGTATTGCACCTGAGTTAACTATTGCTGATATTGTGGGTATAGCCGTATTTGCAGCAGTTATTACTTCATCACCATTTTTAATATTTAAAGCCTTTAATGAAATGTATAATGCATCTGTCCCACTTCCAACAGCAATACCATAGCTAGATTTGTATTTTGATAGAAAATTTTTTTCAAACTTCTTTAATTCTGATCCAAAAAAAATATTACCTGTTAATAAAACTTTATCTAACTTACTTAAAATCTTTTTATTAAATTTCTTATATTCTCTTTTGTAAGACCAAAAACTAATCATTTAAAATCTTATTTGTTTTTTTTAAATTCATAGAATGATTTAAAGGGATTTTTTTGTTTAATAACTTTAAAGTTGTAATACCTTTAATATCTTTTTTTGTTTTCTTTGCAAAATTATAGACAGACATTGCTTTACCACCAAAATTAATTATCCCTTTATGTTTAATTAGTTTAGGAATTATCTTTACAAAATCTTCTTGAAAAATAAAGTTTGTTATTAAGTCTTTAAATGCAAAATTGTGTACGAATGGCTTTTCTGTCATGCAGAGTCTAATGATTAAAGAATTTTTGTACATATGAACCGCAGATTCACCTCCTAGTTTTGACCAAGAATAATTATTATAAGGTAAAAGGGGATCGTTCTCTTTATAATTTCCTTTAACTCCTGGGTAAACGTAATTTGTTGATAAATAAATAATCTTTATTTTTAGATTGTTACAGATTTTTACCAAATTACATGTTCCTATAATATTTTTATCTATACTAAGATTAATATCTTTCTCATGCATATCCATTGGTCTCGATAATCCAGCAGCATGAATGACTATCCTGGGCTTTTTTTTAGATAAATATTTTTTGATTGAGGAGGTTTTTAAAATATCTAGCTCTTTACTTTTTGGATAAAATACATTTTTTAACTTTGTTTTTGATCTAAAAATTTTTCCAAATCTACCACTACCACCTGTAAAAACTATTTTCATTTAAATATTTATATGGGCAAACCACTTATTCTTATTTCTTAATATTTTTTCTTTTTTAAGGATTTCCCTTTTATGATTCCAGGCAAATAAAAAAATTCGATCTGGAATATTTTTCTTAAAATGGCTCATTGATACAATTGGTATATGTGTTCCTGGTGAAAACTTTCCGATTTTTTCTTTTGTTGTATCACATATGTAATCTATATAGTTAGTACCAATATTACAGTAGTTAAGAATAGTAGTACTTTTTGATGCCGCAGCATATCCCGCTATTGTGTATTTTCTTTTTTTAAAGAAACTCAACTTATTTAATAATTTTTTTTTAGAAATCTCACATTTTTTTTTAAAATTCAAACAACCTTTAATATTATCAATATTTTTATTTTTTTCTTTTCTAAGTATTTTTTTTACATTTTTACTAATTTTAGATAAGTTTTTTCTTCCAACCACGTACCTCATCGAACCACCGTGAGTTTTTTGTGGTATAATATCTATTAGTTCAAAATTATATTTAGTAAATACTTTTTTGATAGAACTGGCAGAGAACATAAAAATATGTTCGTCATAAATTTGATCATAAGAATTTTTTTCATACATTGAGCCCAAATAAGGTTCTTCAAAAATAAATAATCCTTTTTCATCTAATAAAAAATCAATACCTTTTATTAAGCTAATTAGGTCGGGTACATGGCAAATTGCATTTGCTGCGGTGATAATATTAACTTTATTTTTTAAATTTTTTAGTTTCTTCACATTTTTATAGTTGAAAAATTCGTTAATAGTTTTAATGCCACTATTCTTAGAGATGTCACAGACATTCTTTGAAGGCTCAAATCCTATTAAATTTATTTTTTCTTTATTAAAATTTTTTAGGAAAGTTCCATCATTTGATCCAATTTCAATTAAATTTTGTAAATTTTTTTGATATCTTTTTTTCACCCAGTCAGCATACGACTTAAAATGCTTAACCATTCCTTTAGAGCTACTTGTAAAAAATGGGTAATTTTTATTAAACATTTGTTTTGGAGTGGGATGATCGTTAAGCTGAAACAAAGACATTTCTTTTGAAAAACCAACTTCCATATTGAAAAAATATTCTTTTTTGAACTGACTTTTTTTTAAAAAGCCATTAGCAATTGGCATTTTACCAAAAGACATAAAAGGTTTAATTTTTTTTTTTGTAATTTTGCAGTACATTAAATATTTCCTAATAATTTTAGTGTGTTTTTGATATCATTTTCAATATTGTAATTCAAATAAAGACCTTCTTTTTCAATCTTTTTTTTACTAACATGATAAGATAATTGATTCATAATCGCAGCATCAACTAATTTAACTTTTATTTTTTTTTTATATTTTTTGATAATATCTAATATTTGATTAACTGTAAAATTTCCTGACAAAATATTAAAGATATCATTTTGAAAAAAATCTTTTTCTATACAAAATTTAAAAGATTTTAGTGCATCTGATAAAGACAAGTATGGTCTGAATTGATTTAAAGCAGTTTTATAAACATGAATGTCCTCGTTAATTGCAGCATTTAAACAAAATTTATTAACTGCCGTATGAAACCTAATGCCTTTAGAAACTCCAGCTATAGTTCCAAATCTAAAAGTATTGTATGTTAAATTTGCAGACTCTTTTTTTAACATTTTTTCTTCTATTAATTTTATATCAGCATATGGAGATTGAGGTTTAAGATATTTTTCCTCACAATTTTCATCCACAAGATCTGTTTGTTTGCCATATACACTTGTCGAAGAAAGATGAAAAAGTTTTGCTTTATGTTTTTTGCAAAATTTAATAACAGTTTTTAAACAATCAATATTATTTTTATACATCAGATCTTCTTTTCCAAAACTTTTTTCTGCATTTGTCATAGAAGCACAATGAATAACATACTTAATATTCTTAAAATCATCTAAGCTGTTTTCTTTTTCAATATTTCTTAAATAAAATTTTAATTTATTCTTTTTACCATGCTCAAATAAAGAGCAAAATCTATTTGACTCTAGATTATCAACTAAAATAGTTTTTTTTATCTTTTTTATTTTATGTATATTTTCAGCAAGATAAGAACCAATGTGTCCACAGGCTCCAGTAATTAATAAACTCATATTTTTTTCTTAATTATGGTTAAAAAATCTTTATAATTTTCAATGTAATCGTTATGTTCGTATTCTCTATCACAAAAAACCATTAATATTGAATGATTTGACTCAAATTTAATTTTACACCAAGTTTTGGGTTTTAAAAGCAATCCTTGTTTTTTTTTATAATTAATTTTCGTTTTTGTTTTTAAATTTTTTTTTTCAGAGTCAATAGTCATTGCTCCGTATATGGGGACTAAAAATTGAGAACATTTGTAATGCGCATGATTACCACGTGAAAAACCTTTGTTACCGTAAATAATAAACATTCTTTTTGTTTTAAAAGGAATTTGGCTCTTCAATGAAAAGGGTACAAGTGTACCACTTAATTTCTTATATTGTTTAAATTTATAATTTTTCATATGATCCGAGGGTAAGGTGTGTGCATGATAAATTTACCTCCTTCTTTAATAAATTTTTTTTCTTTTTTAAAAATCTCATCTTTAAAGTTCCAGGCACCCAAAAAAATGAAATCAATATTCTTATTATTTATACTTTCATATTTATAAATTGGTATTTTTGTTCCAGGAGTATATTTATTCTGCTTGTCCAAAGTTGTATCAACAAAATATGAAATATAATTTTTACCTATTTTGCAGTAATTTAATATTGTTGTAGATTTTGCAGTAACACCATAACCAACAACTGTCTTTTTTTTGAATTTAATCATTTTAAATAAATCTTGTAGTTTTTTTTTAGATTTTTGAACTCTTCTAGCAAAAGAATTATAAGAAGATAATTTATTTAGACCATATTTAATCTCCTTATTTCTATTAATTTTTACACTTGGGTTAATTTTAGTAAGATGATTTATTTTTTTGATAAAATATCTATTTGAACCACCATGAATTTTTAAATTTTGAACATTAAAAACTTTTAAATTATGTTTTTTTAATACATTTTCAATTCCAATTAATGAGAATACATATATGTGCTCATTGTAAAATTGATCATATGTATTTCTTTTTAAACATTCTAACAATGAAGGATCTTCTAAAATAACTACACCATTATCCTTTAATAAAATATTTATAGATTTAAAAACTTCATTTAAATCCTCAATATGACTTATTGTGTTAGCTGAATATATAAGATCAATTTTCCCACTTTTACTTAGAATTTTTTTTGCAGTTTTTTTGTCCCAATAGTCTGGATAAGTGTCATAACCATTTTTTTTTGTAATTTTTTCAACATTTGCACAGGGCTCTATTCCAATTGTTATTTTTTTTGAAAAATTCTTTATAAAACTTCCGTCATTACTTCCAATTTCTAATATTTTTTTAGGTTTAAATTCTTTTTTTACAATTTTAGCCAAATCTTTAAATGATTGAATCATTGTTTTTGACATGGATGATCTATAAGGGTAATTATCATTAAACATCATTTTACTTGATAATGGTTTGTTAATTGACACCAACTTGTTGCTCAGGTCTATTCCAACTTTAAGTCTATACTTTCTCTCTTTTTTATTTAATTCCTTTTTTTTTAGGTAATTATTTGCCAATGGTTGAGCTCCTAAGTCTAAAAAATTTATATATCTACTCAACTTAAATTTTCCTTTCTTAAATCATTAAAAATAATTGGCCATTCAAGACATTTGGCATATTTATTAAACCAAAATGGCAAGAATCTCTCAGCTAAAAAAGCATAAATCCTTATATTTGCATATCCATTTAGGTCAAAACCAAATATTTTTTCACATTCAAATAACCAATTAAAAATCGTTTCGTAATATCTTACAATTAGTTCTTTAGATTTACAGATAAACATATTTCCTTGATTATATGAATAGTTTGAATTCACATAATCCTTGAAGTCACTTCTATCCTTAGGATCTAAAACATCAATAGCTCTATCCAAAACTCCATTGCCATGAAACATGTCAAATTGAAATCTAATATTTTGATTTTTTCTAAAAATAGCTTTTGGGTTTCTTATTAACGACATCTTTCCGTATTTAATAATTTTAATCCATCTAATATGGTTCATTTCAATTTTGTCACCTAAAATAACTTCGTAATCATCCCAAATCTTTGGAACTTTACTTAGCGTAACATCTTGAAATTTCATATTTTCATCGAATTTTTTCATTTCATTCACCCAAAATCTTCTGTAGGCACAAAAGCCAATCCAATCATTGTCTTTAATTTTTTTTATTTCATTTTTCCAAAACCAATAATGAAAAGTATATTCACCATAGTATTTATTTTTTTCCGAAATATTTTCACCAGATTTGTCGGTCAACCATTCTGAGTCAAACTTCTCATCTCCAAGGCCAACTGGAATATAGTTGATATGTTTCAATTTTGGCAATAATTCATTATGGACACAAATACAAAACATTTTTAAGTTTTCCATTAAAAAAAAATATCTTTAAATCTAGGATTGTTTTTATCTTTTTTAGAAAGAATAGGTTTTTTTACTTTCCAATTAATTTTAAGAGTTTTATCATTCCACAAAATTCCTCTTTCTCCTGCTGGATATCTATAATCTGTACAGCTATAAATAACTATATTCTGCTTTCCCAAACAACTAAAGCCATGAGCAAAGCCACTTGGAATGAATATTGATTTACAATTTTTTTCAGTAAGTAAAATTTTATAATGTTTTCCAAAAGTTTTAGAATTTTTTCTTAGATCCACAGCAACATCTAATATCTCACCTTTGATTACTGATACATATTTTCCCTGTGGTTTATTTACCTGATAGTGTAATCCACGAATAACATTTTTTTTTGATGTAGATATTACATTAAATGGAAACTTAATTTTAATTTCTTTTTCAATTAATATCTCTCTAAATTCACCTCTGGAATCAATATATTTCTGATTTTCTACGATTAATAAATCTTTAAATTTTGTTTTTTTTATTTTCATTTATTAAATAAGTTTTTTGAGATAATTGCTATATTCACAATTACCATAAAATTTAATTGCTTTTTTAATATTATCTTTATTAATCCATCCTTTATTAAGTGCAATTTCCTCTAAACATGCAATTTTAAAACCCTGCCTATTTTCAACCGCTGAAACAAAAGCACTAGTTTTATAAAAATCATCAATTGATCCCGTGTCAAGCCATGCACCGCCTCTACCCAAAAACTCAGCTTTAAGTTGTTTTTCTTTTAAATATTTTTTAAGTAAGTCAACAATTTCAAGCTCTCCTCTTTTTGAGGGCTTCAATGACTTTGTATATTTCACAACTTTATTATCAAAAAAATATAAGCCAGTTACTGCCAAATCTGAATAAAATTTTTTTGGTTTTTCTTTTAAATTTACAATTTTATTATTTTTAATTTTTGCAACACCATATCTTTCTGGTGTACCGACCTTATGTAACATTATTTTGGCACCTTTTTTCAAATTAATGCACGTTTTAAGGGTCTTGGATAGGGACTGAGCATAAAAAAAATTATCACCAAGAATTAACGCAACATTATTATTTCCAATAAACTTTTCACCCAATAAAAATGCCTCTGGAAGACCATTTGGAGCATGCTGCTCTATATAAGAAATTTTAATTCCTAAATTATTTTTAGTTGGAATTATCTTTTTGTATTGATCTAACTGACCTTTATTTACCACAATTAAAATATCTTTAATATTAGCTAGCATCAATATTGATAAGGGGTAAAAAATTAATGGTTTATCATATATAGGTAATAATTGTTTATTAACTGCTTTAGTTAAGGGACTCATTCTTGTTCCCATGCCACCTGCTAATATAATTCCTTTTTTTATCATTAGTTACCCAATCTTTTAGTTATATCTTTTTTAGAAAAATTTTTAAAATAATTTTGATTATCTAAATACCACTTAAAAGTTTTCATAATACCTTTTTCAAAAGTATACTTTGGAATCCATTTTAATTTGGATTTAATCTTATTACTGTTAAGAGCGTATCTAAAATCGTGACCAGGTCTATCTTTTACAAACTTAATTCTAACATTATTTTTTTTGGACAACATTTTTTCTGAGATAGACATTAGTTTTTTTGTAATTTGTAAGTTATTCAAATTATAATTAGATCCAATGTTATAAAATTCTCCTACTTTTCCCTTTTGATAAACTTTAAGTAATGCATCACAATGATCTTTTACATAAATCCATTCTCTAGAGTTTTTACCTTTTCCATATATTGGTAGATCAATTCCGTTTAAAATATTATAAATTAATTTAGGAATTAGTTTTTCAGGATGTTGTCTTGGTCCATAATTATTTGAGCAATTAGTAACTATCGCTGGTAAATTGAATGTTCTAACGTAAGAATACACTATGTGATCTGATGAAGCTTTACTCGCTGCATAAGGTGAGCTTGGCTTATAAGGCCAAATTTCAGAGGATCGACCCTTAAGAATATCACCATAAACCTCATCGGTAGATATATGAATTAATTTTGAATTTTTTTTTATTTTATTATATTTTTTGAAAGCTTCTAATAAATTAAAAACACCTAATGTATTTGAATAAAAAAATTCTTTTGGCCCATCTATCGATCTATCAACATGAGTTTCAGCTGCTAAATTAAAGATTCCATCAGGTTTAAATTTGTTTAGAATTTTTAAAACCTTCTTTTGATCGTTTATGTTTGCTTTGATGAACGAATAGTGTTTATTTTTTAAAAAATCTTTTACATTATAAATATTTGAGGCATAGCTAGTTTTATCAATATTTAATACTTTAAATTTTTTTGTTAATAATAGTTCAACTAAATTACTACCAATAAAACCTAAGCCTCCCGTTACTATAATTTTTTGCATATAATTTTTTTACATCAATAAAAAAAAAAGTATATAAGTAAGTTTGTTATTTAATTCTATATATGACCAAATATTTACCCAAATTAGCTGTCAATATTTTAACATTTAAAACTGACGTAAAGATTTTAAAAAACTGCATAGACTCAATAGATAAATCCATACCAATAAATATTATTGAAAACTCTAACAATTTTAAGGATAAAATTTTTTTAAAAAAGATTAGGAAAAATATAAGATTTTTTTGTACAGGTAAAAACTATGGATATGGAAAAGGTCATAATTATGGTTTATCAAAAATTAACAATAGGTACGTTTTAATTTGTAATCCTGATGTAGTATTTAAAAAAGATTATTTTAAAAATATTTTTAAAATTTTAAGTAATAATTTTGAATTTAGTATTATTGGTTCTCAATACTCAAAAAGTTATATGAACAGACCAGCATATGGATTATTTGATACAAATAAGATTAATCCAGCAATTAAAAAAAATAAATTTGGATTACAAAAAGTAAACTGGGTTGTGGGTTGCACTATACTTTTTGACTTAAGCACGTTTTTAAATAAAAAAATTTTTGATGAAAACTTTTTCTTATTTTATGAAGAAACAGATTTGTGTAAGAGACTTATATCTAAAAAGAGGCTGATTTATAGTGGTAGTAATTTGATAATCAAACATCTTGGAGAAAAAAGTTCTTTTGCTATTAGACCAAAATTTAAAATTGATTATATAAAGTTACGAAACTGGCATTTAATGTGGTCATCTTTTTATTTTAAAAGAAAACATCAAGGATATTTTTATTCTTTAATTAATCATTTTCCCTCTTTAATAAAAGATTTAATAAAAATATTTTTTTATTTAATTTTTCTTAAAAAAGAAAAATATACTAAACATTTTTATAGATTTTTAGGTCTTTATAATTCTATGATTGGAAATAAATCTAAATATAGGGTTTAATAGTTAATGAAAAAGTTTTTTTTAAAATTTGGTTTTTTTTATTTTTTTTATAAAGTTTTAAAGATTTTTAGAAATTCTAAAAAAAATACACATCTTGGTGAGTTTGGTGAAGACATATTTGTTAGAAGATTTTTTAAAAAATTTAAAAATGGATTATATATAGATGTTGGGTCATACCATCCTATTAAAGGTTCTTTAACTTATGATTTATATAAAAAAAATTGGTCTGGCATAAATATAGATCTAAGTAAAACAACAATAGACCTTTTTAAATTATCAAGACCAAAAGATATTAATATTATAGCTGCCATAACTGATTTTGACGGTAAAACTTTTTTTTATGAAAATTCTCCAATTAATCAACAAAATTCATTGAAAGAAAATTCTAATGCCAAAAAAATTGAAATTAATTGTTATAAACTAAATACTATTTTAGATAATCACGAAATTAAAAAAATTGATTATTTAAATATAGATGCAGAAGGAAATGATTTTAAAGTTATTTCAACTTTTAATTTCAAAAAATTTAATCCTACTTTAGTTTCAATAGAATATAATGATTATAATTTTAATAATTTAATTAATTCTGATATTAATATTTTAATGGAAAATAATAACTACAAACTTATTTCTAAGTTTGGAGTTACTTGTTTTTACATTCAAAAAGAAAATATTGAAGAAATTCAAGATATAATGACTGTCTGATAAATTTAGTGTCCTGGAAATTCGATTAAATTTTCAATTTTATAATTTTTTTTTATTAAATTATCACACCCGTTTAAATCAAAAAGATTTATCACAAATATAAAACATGCAACATTTCCACCTGAAATTTCAACTAATTTTGCAGCAGCTTCCGCTGTTCCTCCAGTGGCAATCAAGTCATCAATTATTAAAACATTATCATTTTTATCAATAGAATCTTTGTGAACTTCAATTGTAGCAGTTCCATATTCTAATTCAAAATCTACTGAATGAACATCTGCTGGTAATTTATTTTTTTTTCGTAACATTATAAAAGGTTTTTTTAAAATATATGAAACTGCAGATGCAAAAACAAAACCTCTAGACTCGATTGCAGCTATTTTATCAAATTTAAATTTTTTAGACTTTTCAACTATTTGATTAATTGTTTCAGCAAAAGCATTTTCATCTTTTATTAAAGTGGTGATATCTCTAAATAAAATACCTTTCTTGGGATAATCTGGTATTGATCTAATATATTTTTTTAAATCCATAATTAACATGAATAGAATATTTGTAGCTGCGTTAAAAGAGGAAACCCCAAATTTAGATTTTTTTCACTACACTGGTGTCGGCAAGATAAATGCAACTTATAATTTAAAAAAAATAATTGATAAATTTAAACCTAATGAAATTATAAATTTTGGAACAGCTGGTTCAACTAGTAAAAATTTAAGAGGTATAGTTGAATGTACTAAATTTTATCAAAGGGACATGGATGTGACTGCATTAATGAATTTAAAAGTCGGCCAAACACCATTTGATGATATTAATGAAATAATTAATTCAAATGATGGTTTTTCATGTGGTTCAGGAGATAATTTTGTAACCCAGCAAATTAAAATTGAAGTAGATGTGGTTGATATGGAAGCTTATGCTCTTGCAAAAATTTGTAAATTAGAGAATATTAATTTTAGGTGCTTTAAATTTATATCCGATAATGCTGATGAAGCTGCAAGTAATGATTGGGTTAAAAATTGCAAAAAAGGTGCAAAATTATTCAAGCAGAAATTGAAAATATTAAACTTATTATAATTCTAATATTTAATTGAAATATAAATAAAATTCTGTACTTAAAGATTGTAACAAGGAATTTTAATATGACTAAAGTTGGAGAGCACATAACTCTAGATATCATTGGAACAACTAATGAATATGACCCTTCAGTTTTTGAAAAAGTTATTCACGATATTGCTAAAGCTGCAAAAGTTACAATATTAAATATTTCTAAATATAAATTTGAACCTCAAGGATTTACTATTTTGGCTTTACTAGCTGAAAGCCATATTAGTTTTCATACCTTTCCAGAAAAAGGCATTATTAGTTTTGATTTCTTTACGTGTGGTAAAATTAGTCCAACTATTGCAATTGATATAATTAAAAAAGAATTCAAACATAAAAGAATAGTTAAAAAAGAATTTAATAGAGATACTAAATCTTTGTATCATGATATTTATAGTTCACCAGGATTACAAAAATCATATGTAGTAAACGATGTATTAGAGGATTTTAAATCTAAAGTTGGTCAACACATAGAAATTTTAGAACTAGAACAATTTGGTAAATCTTTATTTATCGATGGAGAAATACAAGTAGCTGCTTCAGATGAACATCTATATAGCTCAACATTTGTTGGTGCTGGCTTAAACTTAAATAAAGACAATGAAAGAGCTGCTATAATTGGTGGTGGCGATGGTGGTGTAGCTAGAGAATGTATTTCTAAAAATTTTAGTTTTGTCGATTGGTATGAACTTGATTCCGAAGTTGTAGATATTTGTAATAAACATTTAGGAGACATAGGAAAGAAAGCTACCGAAAAAAATTCTGTCAAATGTGTATGGGGAGATGCATTCGAAAGTATAAAATCTGTGCAAGAAGACACATATGATCATATATTTGTAGATCTTAATGATGACCAGTTTTGTATAGATCTTGCTGCTAAAAACATGGACTCCATGATTAGAATTTTGAAACCAAAAGGAGTGATTACCGCCCAGGTAGGTAGCCAAGACAAAAAACCTCTTCAAGTTGAAAATTGGTTAAATGTTTTTAATCATCACTTTGGAAACACTAATTTATCTAGGGTTTATATTCCTAGTTTTGATTGTTCTTGGAACTTTTCCTCATCAATAAATCACTAATTTTTTCTTTTTTAATTCTCTAATTTGTGAAATACTTCACACAAATTATTAAAGGAGAACATAATGAATATAATAAAAAAAACTATTTTTTCAGTTTTAGCATCTTTGTTGATCGTTGGAAATGTTTACGCATCAGACAAGATTAAAATTGGAACTGAGGGTGCTTATCCTCCATGGAATTCAAAAGATGCTTCAGGTAAATTAATTGGATTTGAAATTGAATTAGCTTACACACTTTGTAGATACATGGGTAGACAATGTGAAGTTGTTGAACAGGATTGGGATGGGATGATTCCAGCACTTATAATGGGAAAATTTGATGCAATCATGGCAGGAATGTCTATCACTGAAGAAAGAAAAAAAGCTATAAGTTTTTCTCAAGGTTACGCAGATGAAGTTGCTTCATTAGCGGTTATGAAAGGTTCAGATCTAGAGGGAATGGAAACTCCTGCAGGCATTGGTCTTTCAAGCCCAAACGGAGATGCTAAAAAAGCTTTAAAAACTATCACAGCAGCTTTAGCTGGAAAAACTGTTTGTACACAATCAGGCACTATTCACCAAAACTTTTTAGATTCTGGTGATGTAGGAAAAATAAATTTAAGAACTTACAAAACTCAAGATGAAGTAAACTTAGATTTAGTATCTGGAAGATGTGACGTTGCATTAGCTGCAGCAGTTGCCTTTTATGATTATGCTGAAAAATCTGGTAAACCAATAGTTCTTGTTGGACCTACTTTTTCTGGAGGTGCATTCGGTAATGGTGTTGGTGTTGGCATCAGACAAGACGATACTGAGCTTTTAAAAGCATTTAACGCTGCTATCAAAAAAGCAAGAAAAAATGGAGACATTAGTAGAATAGCTACTAAATGGTTTAGCTTCGACGCTTCTATGTAATTAATTTTAGATTTGGCGACTATAATATATAGTCGCCAATCTTTATGGAACTTCTAACATTTGGAAAAACAGGTTGGGGTGATGAATTATTTATTGCCACATTAATGACTATTGCTGTTTCAATAACAGCAGTGTTAGTAGGTTTTTTATTTGCATTAATATTCACACCACTAAAACTATCAAAAAATAAATTTTTTAATCTTATTGGAAACTCTTACACTACTATAATTAGAGGCGTGCCAGAGCTACTGGTAATTTATTTATTCTTTTTTGGAGGTAGTGGTGCAATTATGTATGTTGCTTCAATATTTGGTTATAATGATTATATAGAGATTAATGCATTTATTACTGGATCATTTGCAATAGGTATAATTTCAGGAGCTTATTCTACAGAAGTATTTAGAGGGGCAGTGCAATCTATCGATAAAGGCCAGTTTGAAGCTGCAAAAGTTTTAGGTTTAGGTAAATCAACTCAATTTTATAAAATTATTCTTCCTCAAGCTTTAAGATTAGCCATCCCAAATTTAAGTAATGTTTGGCAAATAACACTTAAAGATACATCTCTAATTTCAGTAACTGGTTTAGTTGAAATTATGAGACAGTCTTATATTGCCGCAGGATCAACAAGAGATCCATTATTCTTTTACTCTTTTGCGGCTGTTTTATATTTATTGCTTACATTTTTAAGTATGAAATTGATTAATAAATTAGAAGTTAGGTATAGCAGGGGGTATTGATGGATTTTGAATTAATGTTCAATAGTTTACCAAAATTATTAAATGCAGCTGGCATTACTTTAAAACTTTTATCAGTCTCTTTAATAGTTGGCTTGTTCATTGGTCTATTATTTGCAATTTTAAGATTGAATAAAAATATTTTCATTAATAAATTTGCTTATGGATATTCTTATATATTTAGAGGAACACCTTTATTAGTTCAAATATTCATTATTTATTATGGTTTAGGGCAAATTGAGTATTTAAGATCAACTTTTTTATGGGTTATTTTAAAAGAACCATATTGGTGTGCAATTATCGCTTTTGCATTAAATACTGGTGCTTATACATCTGAAATTTTACGATCTGCATTTCAAACAATTAAATTAGGTATAATAGAAGCTGGTAAAAGTCTGGGAATTTCAAATAAAATAATTTTTTATAAGATTCAAGTTCCAATAGCTATCAGACAATCTCTCCCAGCTTACGGGAACGAAATTATTTTAATGATGAAAGGAACTTCTTTAGCAAGCACAGTTACTTTAATGGATTTAACTGGTGCTGCAAAATATATTATTTCAACTACTTTTAAACCTATAGAAGTTTTTATTGTGGCGGGTGGAATATATTTGTTTATGACATTTGTTATTCATAACGTGGTTAAATTTTTAGAAAAAAAATATAGTTTTAATTAAAGTGAAATTATTTAAAAATTTTAAATTTAATGTGAAGATAAGCCGGTATTAGCAATACTAAAAATCATATCCTCATAATTCATATCAAGATTTAACACACAAGATCGGTAAAAATATCCTGCTCGAAGTCCAGGCATAAGGTTTGCCTCCATAAAATGAGGAACACCATTTTTACTCATCTTTATATCTATTCTTCCCAACGATTTACCACCCAAAGCTTTAAATGAGTTTTTTGCTAATTTGGATAATTTATTAAAAATTTTAATATCAGTAACTGCAATTACTTTTTCTTCATCATTTTTCTTAACATCAAAATCAAGTATAGAATGTCCATTCAAATTTTTCTTAATTATGATTTCAATTGGCATAGTTCTAATACTACCTTTTGTACTATCTTGAAAAATACCTACTGAATATTCTTTGCCAGGTAAGTAAGTTTCTGCTAGTGATGACAGGTTATATTTTTTCTTAATGTCTAAAACTTTTTTTTTAAAATTTGAATAATCATAGACAATAGATTTTGAGTCTATGCCTCTGCTATCACCACCTTTTATAGGCTTAATAAATAAGGGAAATGATATTGGAATTGATGAAGCTGTCAGGTGTTTTTCAGGTGATGTTATAAAAAAATTAGCCGTTTTAACCTTAGCTTTGAGAATAATTTTTTTTGCTTTATTTTTATCACTTTCATTATCCAAAGCAGCTTTACTTGATGCTATATATGGAATGTTATATTTTTCCAAAAAATTATTTAACCATAACTTTTTTTTATTGAAATTAAAATATTTAACACCAGAAAAAACTAAATCAGGTTTTCTATCCACCAAACTTTTTAAATCTTTTTTTGTATTTATTTTAGTAATTGAAACATTTTTATAACGTTTAGATAAAATCTTCAAAATTTTTTTTTCTTCTATAATAATCCCTACATTATCTTGATGAGAGTTTTTTTTACCAGGATTGTCAATAATCAAGATTTCAATAGATTTATCAACTTTAATTTTGATAATGTTATTTTCTTTTACTGTTAAAAATGGCTTCTTTATTGAACTTTTTTTATCAATAATATTTTTTAAAATCATAATAAGCATGCGAAATATTCATATACCTTCAGTATGAATATTTAATTCTTTAGATGGGTACTTTCCGAAAAATACTTGCTGGTTCCTCTGGGTCGTGAAATTAGGATTTTTTTTATATAGCAGTATCTAAAAAACCTTTCTTATCAGCTATTCAATAAAAAAGATACAGTATAAATCGTTTTATAAGTGCTAAAGCACAACTAAATCAAGTTTTTGTTTACCTAGTCTCTCATTTCCGTTCTTTGTCACAAGATAAGTTTCTCCCAAGTTCATAGCCAGTTGATTTTCTGAGTCCATCAGTATCATGTGTATAAAAAAAATATTTCCAGATTGAATTGTGTAAGGATTACCCGTGTATAACATTGGCCAATCCATCCAATTTGGTGAAAAAGTTGAGCCTAATGAGTAGCCACAAGCATTCATTCTTGCTTTGTTGTAGCCAAGATCATCAAAAGTTTTTGCATGAACGTCGAACACTTCTCCAGCTATATTTCCTGTTATTAACTTTTTTTCACAATTCTTTAAAGCTTCAACACATGCCTCATGCATCTTGATATGTTTTGAATTAGCTTTTCCAATAGGAATAGTTCTAAACATTGCAGAATGATAGTGCTTGTATGTTCCGGCCCATTCGATACTTAATTGATCCTCACTCGATAAATTTCTTTTTTCTGATTGGTATCTACATAACAGTGCATTGTGACCCGAACCTATTATATATTCATTAGCGGGATAATCTCCCCCACCTTCTAAAACAGCTTTTTGCATTTCAGCTAAAATTTTAGCTTCACTTGCACCAGCCTTAGTATGTTTCCACGCTTCATCTAAAGCTTTATCAGCTAATTCAGCAGCTTTTTTAACATAGATAATTTCTTCTTGAGATTTAACAACTCTATGTTTTGTTATCAATTCTGAATGATCTTCAACATTACAATATTCTTTTAAAGATTTATTTAATCGTAAAGCATTACGACCAGTCATTCCATAAGCTTCATATTCAATACCTATTGTTTTTCCTTTTAAAGAAAGTTCATCTAAAATAATTTTTAGGTCATCAGTTGGATTAGATTTATCTTTATCAATCCAAATTCTAATATCTTCAATGTTAGATGTATTTTGTGCTTGTCTTAAATCTGGCGCTCTTGTCAAAAGAATTAAGTTGCCATTTTTATCGAAAACTAAAGTTTGAAAAAAAACATAACCAAAAGTGTCATAACCTGTAAGCCAATACATTGACTCTTGCCTAAACATTAATAAAGCATCTAGGTTTTGTTCTTTCATAGATTGAAGAACACTGACTTTTCTTTTTGAAAATTCTTCTTTTGAAAAATGGAGTGCCATTAATTATTTAGTAAATAGTATATTCTTTTATTTCCTTGATTGTAGAACCAGTATGATTATTGATTTCTAATTTAATTTTAGCTCGATCATCATTTAAAAAATGAACATCACGTGAAAGTTTAATAAATTTTTCACTAAAATCTTTTTCTTTTTCACATAATCTTTTATTGTCTTCTATAACCCACAGTTTAGCATTTATTCCTTTAAGTGATTGAAAGAGCTTATTAAGCTTATCATCAGACTTTACATTATTATCTAATTGCTCTTTTAAAATTGAATGTTCATTTGAAATAAATTTTAGTTTTTCAGGGTCTTTGATTTTTTCCTCTTTAATTTCTAAAATTGAAATTTTGTCTAAAAGCTCTCCGATCGAAACTTCTACTATAATTTTATTCATTAAATTTAATACTGTGTTATCTTGTTGTAAATATGTCTAATATTTTAATTATCAAACATGGCTCACTTGGAGATATAGCTCAAGCAAGTGGGGCAATTCAAGACATATCTGAAAATTATAAAAATGATCATATTTATTTACTTACAACAAAACCTTATTTTGAATTATTTAAGAAAAACCCATTTATTCATGAAGTTGTTTTAGATAAAAGATTAGCCAGATATAACTTAATTTATTTATATTTTTTGATGAGAGAACTGAAAAAACACAAGTTTTCAAAAGTTTTTGATTTACAAAACTCCTCAAGGTCAACTTTTTACAAAAATATCCTTTTTCCAAAAGCAGGTTATGAAACTTGGTCAAACTCACACACGACACTACCACATGATGAAACCAAAGATGAGTTTGATAAAATTTCTGTTCTTGAAAGATTTGACCATCAATTAAAAACCTCAGGTTTAAAAACTTCAAACACTACTAAGCCTGATTTTAGCTGGGCTTCTTCTGATATAAGTGAAATTAAAAGCAACTATAACTTAAATAAGTATATTTTATTGTTTCCATTTTGCTCACCACATTTAACTATTAAGAAGTGGCCTTATTATAACGACCTTATTAAACTTATTTTAGATAAATTTGGTGATGAATACAAAGCTATTATAGCACCTGGCCCCAATGAGATAGAGGAAGCAAAAAATATCAATGCACTAGCACTACTTGATAATGAAAAAGCTTTAAACATTTCTCAATTAACTACACTTATAAAAAATAGTTCTTTTGTTGTAGCAAATGATACTGGCCCTGCTCATATAGCAGCTCATGTAGGCGCTAATGGCTTAACTTTATTTGGAAAGCATACAACTGCCTATAAAGTTAGTATTGAAAGAGAAAATTTTAAAGCAATTCAAGTTAATGACTTAAATAATTTAAGTGCTGAGAAAGTTTTTGAAAGATTGACTAATTCCTTATCTTAGTTTTTGGTAAATAAAATATTAGAGTATTTAATATTAATTTAGTAAACCTTTATATATTTTGAGTATTTCTTTCCATTGAAACTTGGCAACAAATTCTCTCGCATATTTCCCAAGTTCTAAATATTTTTTATTTTCAATCATAGAATTCAAAGACGAATAAATATCATCTAAACTGTTTCCATCACATATTAATCCTGTTTTATTATGATCAATTGCATCAGATGCTCCACCATCTTTACCACCTAAAGATGGAACTCCATATTGTGCTGCCTCAACATAAGCTATTCCAAACCCTTCAACTGATTTTTTGTGAATAATAGAAGGCATTACAAAGATATCTGATTTAGCTAATAAAGAGTTTTTCAAATCATCACTTATATTTTTAAAAAACATGACTTGCGAACTTAGATTAAGTTCTTGTACTAACTTTTTTAAATTCTCTTCCTCATCACCGTAGCCGATACAAATATAAACTATATCAGGGTAATTTTGTTTTAAATTTCTTAAAGCCATTATAACTTTTTCATGATTTTTTCTTTTATCAAATCTAGACACAGTAATTAAACGAGGTGTTTTTACTTTAAGTAAATTTTCCACTTTTTCTAAAGTTTTTTTATTTAACTCTTGAACGGGGTTAATCCCTGGATTAATAACAATAATTTTTTCCTGATTAACACCATTACCTATTGCTAAGTTTTTAGTATATTCAGAATTAGCAATGACTTTTTCTACATTGTTAAGAATCTTTACAGCCCTTTTATTTAGAGAAGTTCCTTTTGGATGATTAATTTCTTTTCCATGTATTAAGCAATATCTTCTCTTATCTGTGTTAATTAACTCTAAGCTTTTCCAATGATCAGCAATAATCCCTTGAACTTTATTTTCTTTCAAATATTCATTGATTAGTTGAGCTTTTCTTATTTTTCTTAAAAATTTAATTCCTCCAACTCTTTCAATAGAAAAATTTTCTTTATTATCAAATTCTTTGTGATTTTCTTGATAATCTGCAAAAACTTTAACCATAAAGTTTTTAGACATCTCTTTAGTTAGACCCCACATTAAACTTTGCATACCACCTAATTCTGGTGGAAAAGCTCTAGTTATAATTAAATACATTAATTATTGTTTCCACTTAATACTACAACCAGCACTTGGTATTTGGTTTTCAGGACCTTTACCTATTTCAGCAATTTGTTTCATAGCTTTTAGTAAATCACTCTCACCACTTCTTACAGGTATTAAATTTTTCAACTCTCTTAAACGCCCTCTATACTGAAGTTCTAAATTTTTATTATAGCCAAAGAAATCTGGCGTACATACTGCATCATATGTTTTGGCAATTTCTTGAGTTTCATCATTTAAATAAGGAAAACTAAATTTATTTTTTCTAGCAAATTCAATCATATTTTCAAAAGAATCCTCAGGATAATTTTCAGCATCATTTGCGCAAATGGCTACTGAGTTAATACCAATTTTTTTTAATTCATTACAGTCTTCTAAAATATCTTTTGTTACCGCTTTAACATATGGGCAATGATTACAAATAAACATAATTAAAGTTCCATTTTCACCCTTTATATCATCTAATGATAAAACTTTATTGTCTGTTGATTTTAATTCAAAGTTGTGAGCCTTTTGTCCGAAATCACATATTGGAGTTTGTATTGGCATAATGTAATAATATATAAATTATGTTTTACGATTTAAAAGATAAAAAACCAAAAAACTCTGGCGAAAATTGGGTAGCACCTAATGCAACTATAATAGGTGATGTTACATTAGAAAAAAACTCAAGTATTTGGTTTAATGCAGTATTACGCGGAGATATAGAAAATATTCATATTGGTGAAGGATCAAATGTTCAAGATGGAAGTGTCTTGCATACTGACCCAGGTTGTCCATTAAAAATTGGGAAAGATGTAACCATAGGACATATGGTCATGCTTCATGGATGTACGATAGGGGACAATAGCTTAATAGGAATTGGTGCTGTAATTTTGAATAAAGCAAAGATTGGAAAAAATTGTATCATCGGTGCCAAAGCTTTAATCACTGAAAATAAAGAAATACCTGATAACTCACTTGTAGTTGGTTCACCTGGCAAAGTTGTAAGAGAAGTTACTGATGAAGAGAAAAAAGCAGTGTTTGAAAACACTAAGCATTATCAAAACAATTGGAAAAAGTATTCAAAATCGATATTTTAAATATTCAAATTTTATTTTTTAACAATAAAATAAAATCCACTACATTGTTTAAAATTTATTTCGTCAGAAATAAAACTATCTAGAAAAAAATTTAATTTTGTTTTTTCTACATATTTTTTCCATTTATTCCCAAATAGCATATGTAAAGCTGATGAAAGTCTTCCTCTTAAAGGAAATAGCTCAACATCATTAAAATCTTTGAACAAATAAGCAAGAGTATCTTTTGAAAATCTAAAATAATCTTGGTATTTCAAGTCCATTGGTGCGTGGTATTTATAAAGATATGGAACAAAACCATAAATTATTCCATTATCTTTTAACATAGATCTTAAATTTTCAATTGCTTTGAAAGGGTTATAAACGTGCTCCAATATCGCTAAGCAAATAATTTTATCATATTTTTTCTCAAGTCCGTTTATATCAGAGCAAATATCACATATTATATCTGGATAATCACCAAAATCGTTTACATCTAAAGTTTGTAAAAGAGCTGATTTAATTTTTTTGTGTTTATTTCGCATAGCCATCCCGATATCTACCACATGATCATTGGGGCTAATCTCTTCTAAAATCTTATCTCTGAAATCTTTTTTATTTTTAAGGAAATAGTTATTAATTTTAGTTTTTTTAATTAAATTAATTATTTCTTGATTTGTTTTATTAGGGTTACCAATAATTTTTTTCATTACTAAGCTTAAATAAATATATTGATTTTAAGGAATAAGCCAACTTTCTTTGTTATTTTCTATATCAAATTTTGCTCTTCGGTGACCTTTGGCTGCAAGGTAAAGCCATTCAATAGATTTTACTTTACATTGGACAACAGTAAAGTTTTTATACCCAACTTCACTTTGTTCCATTGTAAATTCAAAGTTATCTAGCTCAGGTTTTAAACCTGATGTAGGATTATCTGACTTTGTACCTGGGCCATTTTCAACCAGATAACATTTTCTACTCATATGTCCTGTTTTTAACCAAGATTCTTTAGTAATATCGTTGTTATGATTAACAGTGCATTCAACCTTTAATCTTACTTGGATCTTTTCTTCTTTGTCATAAAAAAGCATTGCTGCTTTTGAGTTCTTTTTTAACTTTTCAATTTTATCTGACCTAATATCGCTATGAAATTGAATTATATTATTTTGTTGATCTGATTTTCTAAGTACTACAATTCTTCCATCAAAATCAGATTGTTGGCCACAAATGAAAGTTGGTATTCTAAATTGTGAGCTCCGATTGGTTATTCCATCATTTAGCATTAACCAGATTTTTTTCTTTATCTCATTAAAGTCTTCGTAGTATGCTGGTTGCATACAATGTTACTTTCTAAATCTTTTAATTAAGCTCGATGTGTCCCAACGGTTTCCACCCATACCTTGAACTTCTCCATAATATTTATCAACTAGCTCTGTTACAGGTAATAATGAACCATTGTTTTTAGCCTGATCCATTGCAATCTTAAGATCTTTTCTCATCCAATCTACAGCAAAACCAAAATCAAATTTGTCATCAATCATGGTTTTGTATCTATTTTCCATTTGCCAAGACTGCGCTGCACCTTTTGAAATAACCTCAATAACATCTTCCATGTTTAATCCAGCTTTCATTCCAAAATTAATAGCTTCAGATAAACCTTGAACTATTCCTGCAATACAAATTTGATTAACCATTTTAGCAAGCTGTCCACTTCCTGCATTACCAAGTAATTTCATTTTCTTGCTGTAACAATCAATTTTATCTTTCGCTTTATCAAAGTCTGACTGATCACCTCCGATCATAACAGTTAAAGCACCATTTTCTGCACCAGCTTGACCACCTGATACAGGTGCATCTAAAGAACCAAAACCATTTTTCTTTGCATGCTCATGAATTTCTTTAGCAATTGTTGCAGAAGCTGTGGTGTTATCAATGTAAACAGAACCTTTTTTTATTGTTTTAAAAATACCGTTATCACCAAAAGTAACTTCTCTTAAATCATTATCATTTCCAACACAGGTAAAAATATATTCAGCATCTTTTGCAGCTTCAGCTGGTGTTTCGGCTAATTTACCTTTGTATTCACCAATCCATTTCTCAGCTTTAGATTTTGTTCTGTTAAATACAGTTACATTGTGCCCAGCTTTTGATATATAACCAGCCATCGGGTAACCCATTACACCAAGACCTATGAAAGCAACATTACAAGACATAATTTTAATTCCTTATGTTTAATAGTTTGAAATTTAAAGTAGTTTTATTTGGTTTTATTTTTACATTTTTTTCTAGTTTTGGACAGAGTTATTTTTTAGGATTATTTAATTCCAGTATTAGAGAGGCTCTATCTATTACCCATGGGCAATTTGGCTCAATTTATGCATCAGCAACCCTATGTAGTAGTTTTTTATTAATTTGGGTTGGAAAAAAAATAGATGATATAAATATTTTTAAATTTGCTTTGTTTGTAATTATACTTTTATCTTTTGCATGTTTTTTCTTCTCACAAGTTTCATCAATTTTATTACTTTTTATCGCAATATTCCTAATGAGGTTTTCAGGTCAAGGTATGATGTCCCACACTGCATCAACAACTATTTCTAGATATTTTACAAGAACAAGAGGCAGGGCTTTAAGCATAAGTTGGTTTGGTTTGTCATCTGCAGAATTTATTTTACCTGTTTTGATGGTTTACTTGTTATCAATTATTGATTGGAAAAATCTTTGGATTATATTTTCAATTATAGTTTTAGTAGTTTTGCCCTTAACTTCCTTTTTATTAATTAAAAATTTAAATTTAAACTCAAGAGAAATTAATAATGAAGATATTGAAGAAATTAAAATAAAGCAATGGAAGAGGATTGAGGTAATAAAAGATTATAGATTTTATATAGTTTGTTTAAATATGTTAGCAATGCCATGGATTTTTACTGGTTTTGCAGTTTTTCAATCTTTTATTCAAACCTCAAAAGGTTGGGGGCCATATATAATTGCCCAATCATTTATGTCTTATTCAATTCTTTCAGTGCTAACTTTGTTTATTTCTGGTTTTTTGATAGACAAGTTTACAAGTAGAAAACTTTTAATTTACATGAATATCCCACTTTTAATATCTGTGATTGTATTGTTTTACTTTGATACACCAGTTACAGCCTTTGTATTTTTGGGATTTGTTGGGATTTCAAATGGATTTGCTAATATATTAGGCTCTTCCACTTGGGCTGAATTATACGGTGTTAAACACCTTGGGTCTATTAAAGCTTTAACAACTGCTCTAATGGTTTTTGCTACTGCTTTTGGCACAGCTTTGTTTGGATTTTTAATTGATATTGGCTTTTCAGTAAGTGATATAGCGGTCGTATCTGGGGCGTATATTTTTGTATCTTTAATGCTACTAGTTTTAATTAGAAAAAGACTAAATCCTTTAATAATTTAGAAAAAAACTTGCATTTTTAAAGGCTGAGGTATACATAATCGCCCATGGCTAGAGTTACCGTAGAAGACTGCATTGATAAAGTAGATAGTCCATATGAATTAGTATTAGTTGCAAAAGAAAGAGCAACACAATTAAACTCAGGAATTGAACCAACTTTAGATAAAGATAACGATAAAAACACAGTTATATCATTAAGAGAAATTGCAGAAGATAAAATTAAAGTTTCAGATTTAACAGAGAGTGCTATTTATAAACTTAGAAAACATGTCGAGCAAGTTGATGATGGTTCTGAGGATGATGAAGAAGTTGGAGATGATTTTGAAAGTTTATATAAAGGTGAAATTTCAAAAAGTGGAACACCAATACTACCATCTAAAAGAGCAAGAAAAGCACCTGAAAAAATACAAGTTTCTCAAGATGATTTAGTAGAAGTGTCAGAAACTGCTAAACCAGATGTTGATGCCTCAGTTAGTGAAGAAGCTATTAACGAGCAAGGTGAAGTTTCTTTAAATGAAGTACCTGAAACAGAAAACCAGCAAGAATTGGAAGTAAACTCAGAAGATAACGAGACTTCAAACTCATAATAAAATCATATAAAGTCACAACATGAACAGGAAAGTATCAGTAGCTCCTATGATGGATTGTACTGACAGACATGAAAGGTATTTTTTAAGATTAATTTCAAAAAATACACTCCTTTATACTGAAATGGTTGTAGATGAAGCAATCAATAGAGGAGATAAAAAAAAATTACTAGAATTTAACATTAATGAAAAACCTGTAGCTCTTCAATTAGGGGGTTCTTCTCCAAAGCTTTTATCTGAAGCAACTAAGATTGGTGAAGACTTTGGTTATGATGAAATTAATTTGAATTTAGGCTGTCCAAGTAAAAAAGTTGAAAAAAACAAGTTTGGCGCTTGTTTAATGAAAGAACCAAATTTAGTTGCAGACTGTTTAAGTAAAATGCAATCAGTAACAAATCTTCCGGTAACAATTAAAACTAGAATTGGTTATGATGATGTTGAGGATTATGAAAATTTATTCAATTTTATATCAAATCTTAAAACTACTGGAGTAAAAACTTTCATAATTCATGCTAGAAAAGCAATGTTAGGGAAATTTACACCTAAACAAAATTTAAATATCCCACCTTTGAAATATGATTATGTCTATAAATTAAAAAAAGATTTTCCAAAGGAAGAAATAATTATTAATGGAGGAATCACATCGGTTGATGAAATAAAATCTCATTTTAAAAAAACAGATGGTGTTATGATTGGAAGAGCCGCTTATCATACCCCTTATTTATTAGCAGATATTGAAAAAGAAATTTTCAATAATGAAAATGTTCCAAGCAGACAAGAGGTTATTGAAAGATTAATACCTTACGTTAAGGATGAACTTAAAAAAGGTACAAGATTAAACCAAATTATGAGACATACATTAGGCTTATTTCATGGTCAAACAGGTGCAAGTTACTGGAAGAGATATTTAAGTGAAAATATGTGTGTCAGAGATGCAGATGTTAAAAAAATTGATCACATCATGGATAAAATAAAATTCAATAATGTTGACACAAATGTAGGACAATCTGCTTAATATACTTTTATCAAACGAATATAGTTATTTTATATTATTAATGGCCTTAACTGCTATCCCGGTTGGTTTCGTAGCTGGTTTATTTGGTATAGGTGGAGGGTTAATAACAGTACCTTTTTTATACTATATTTTTAGCTCTCTTGGAATTGATCAAGAATATATAATGCATTTAGCAGTAGGGACATCATTCGCAATTATTATTCCAACATCAGCAGCTTCAGTTTTAACACACAATAAATTTAAAGCTGTAGATTTTGATATTGTTAAAAGTTATGGAGTATTTGTAATATTTGGTGTGATATTAGGAGCTATTTTTGCAGCATCATTAAAAACTAAGTCTTTAATATTATTTTTTTCAATTATAATTTTTTTGTTAAGTATTTACTTACTTATTCTAAAAGAAAAGAAAAAAAATGTAATAATCAAAATCAAACTTCATTTAAAAATAATCTTAGGTTTTTTAGTTGGATTTATATCTGCCCCGATGGGTATTGGTGGAGCTGTAATGAATGTTCCGATACTAAAATTTTTTGGTTACCCTATAAATAAAGCGATTGGAAGCGCTGCAGCAATTGGATTTTTGATAGCCTTATTTGGGGCTATAAGTTTTTTTTTAACAGGAAGTTACTTAAAAACAAACTTGCCTTTAAGTATTGGTTTTTTAAATATTCCAGCTTTTTTAATTTTTATTCCAATAACTACTTTCATGGCAAGGATAGGTGCAAGAACTGTACATACAATGGATAAAAATAAAATTAGTAAATTTTTTGGAATATTTTTATTGATAGTTGCTTCAAAATTTTTTTTAGAATATCTAAAATTGTAATAAAATAATTACACGCAAAAATTGTAATTAAACAAATATCAAGTTTTTTGAACATTTAGAAGATTTCAAAACTCAATTTAAGCACATCCTTTATATTTTAAACGTATTAAATTTGTTAATTTTTCTTATGAGACCAAAAAAAATAGTAAGAAAAAAAATTATGGGCTTTATAGATATTAAGTCTCTAGTTCAAAAAAATCTAATATCAAATAAATTTACAGTAAATCCCTCTAATTTAATTGAGGGTACCAAAAATAAAATTGGTAATTTTTATAAAAATCTCAAAAAAGAGAGAAAAAAAGAACAAAAAAGATTAGAGCAGAAAAGAAAGCTAGGTGAGAAGAAAGAATTACAAAAAAAAAATAAACAAGCTCAAAAAGTGAGATTAGATAAAATTAGACATGAAAAAAAAAAAATATTAGATCAAAACAAATTAATAATTGATAACGAAAAACAAATTAGAAAAAATGAGGAAAAAAGAAGAAAGATTGAAGCTAAAAGTATTAAAATTGAGCAACAAAAAATTAAAGACCAAGAAGCTAAAAAATTAAGAGAAGATGCCCTAAAGCTTAAAGAAGAAGAGCTTAAAATGAAGATGTTTGAAAGACAAAGAATTAGAGAAGAAAAAATAAAAGTAAAAGAAGAATTAATTAATTCAAAAGAGGCAAATAAACAAAGAATTAGAGAAGAAAAAGAAAAAGAAAGACAGGAAAAAAATAGATTAAAAGAAATTGAAAGAAAAAATAGATTAGATGAGGAGCAAAAAATTAGAGAAGCGGCTAAAAAATTAAAATATGAAGAAGAAAAGTTAAGAGCAACTGAAAACAGACTAAGAGATTTAGAAGCTGAACGACGACAAGAGATAGAAAGACAGCTGCTTAAAGAACAAGCCCAACAAAGAGTTAAAGAAGAAGAGCTAAAATTGAGAGAGCAAGAAATTAAAATTGCTGAGCAAGAAAGAACATTAAAAATGAAAGAACAAAGAGAGAGAGAGGAGGAATTAAGAAAAGAAGAAGAAGAGAGAAAGATTGTTGATGAAGAGAGAGAAGTTGCCTTAAGACAACAAGATGAAGAAGAACTTAGAGCTAAAGTAGAAAATCAAAGAATTAAAGACTGGGAAGATAAATTTGACCATGAGCAAAAAGCAAAGGAAGAAGAGCTAATTAATAAATTTTATAACAAAGATTTGGTAAATCAAGAAGAAGATAGAGTTAATGAAAACAAAGATCTTGAAACTAAAGTTGATAATGCTGATAAAAATTAAAATTATTAGTGATATTTTTTAATCGTACTTCCTAATTTTTACATTACTTTATTAAAGTTATAAACTTTTATTATGATTAACAAGGTTAATAAAAACTTCTTAAAATCCTCTCACTATATTAGTGATTTAAAGCTATGTACTATAAGATTGATTGATAATACCAAATTTCCTTGGATAATATTAATTCCAAAAAGAAAAGATGTCACCGATATCACTGAATTAAATTCAAAAGATCAATTACTTTTAGTTAAAGAGATAGTTTATTGCAGCAAGTTAATGAAAAAAATTTTTAGAACTTCAAAACTTAATGTTGAAAAAATAGGAAATATTGTACCCCAACTGCATATTCATATTATTGCAAGACACAGAAACGATAGTTCTTGGCCCTTATCTGTATGGGTAGTTAAAGGAAAAACTTATTCAAAACTAGCTCTAGAAAAAGTTTTAAATAAAGTAAGGAAAGTTTTTTAAATAAAAAGAGGTGATTTCAGTCTCCCTCCATCACCTCATCTTCTTTCTAATTGATTCTCCTTAAATAGTTCTACACTTAATAATTGAATCTAGACTTTACTAGTTGTTTGCTTTAATGGTTTGTTTGTTTATTCGCCTAATTACTAATCAATTTAGGATAAAATTTGTGAAAAAAATGAAACCTCATTCAAAAGTGGCATCTCAAGCGATCCTAGGAATCGTAGAATCCTTTAAATTTAATTCACAAAATTATATTTCAAAAGATGGTCTTTCTTTTTCTTTACTCAGAATTGAAGTTTTATCAGGACTAACAGTTGCTTTAGCATTAGTCCCTGAAGCTATTGCATTTGCTTTTGTTGCAGGAGTTGCTCCATTATCAGGATTATATGCTGCTTTTATAGTTGGCTTGATTACAGCTTTAATAGGAGGTCGACCAGGAATGATTTCTGGTGCCACTGGCGCCTTGGCGGTAGTTATGGTCTCTCTTGTGATGGAGCATGGAGCTGAATATTTATTTGCAACTGTTATTTTAATGGGAATATTACAGTTGCTAGCTGGTATTTTAAAACTTGGAAAATTCATCAGAATGGTTCCTGAATCAGTGATGCTTGGTTTTGTTAATGGTTTAGCAATAGTAATTGCCATTTCTCAACTTAGCCAGTTTAAGGAATTAAATTCTCTTGGTGAACAAGTGTGGATTTCAGGAGATATACTATTTTATTCAATCATATTTGTTGTGTTCACAATGTTTATTATTTGGTTTTTACCAAAAATAACCAAGTTATTACCCTCAACTTTAGTAGCTATTTTATTTACAACTATTTTGGTGTTAACATTAGAAATTAATATCCCTAATGTTGGTGATTTAGCTAGTGTTAAAGGAGGTTTTCCAAAGTTTTCAATACCGATGGTTCCAATAAATATTGAAACTTTAAAAATAATTTTTCCTTATGCTCTAATATTATCTTCAATAGGATTAATAGAAAGCTTATTAACACTAAATTTAGTAGGTGAGATTACAAATAAAAGAGGCGGTGCCAGTCAAGAATGTTTGGCACAAGGCTTAGCAAATACTGTCACAGGTTTCTTTGGTGGAATGGGTGGTTGTGCAATGATTGGTCAATCAATGATTAATGTTAGGTCTGGAGGTCGAACACGTATTGCTGGAATAGCAGCTGCATTTTTTTTGTTATTTTTTATATTATATGCTTCCACATATATCGAAATGATACCAATAGCAGCTTTAGTCGGAGTTATGTTTATGGTGGTGATAGCAACATTTGCCTGGAACTCTTTAAAAATTTTATTTGTTGTACCAAAAAGTGATGCATTAGTTACAATTCTTGTAACTGTTGTAACTGTTTTTGAGGATTTAGCAGTTGCAGTTATAGTTGGGGTGATATTTTCAGCTCTTGTTTATGCATGGAAATCAGCTTCAAAAATTAGAGCTACAGAAAGACTGTCCAAAACTGAAAAAGGTGCAAAAGTTTATGAAATCGAAGGACCACTATTTTTCAGTTCAGCTAGCACTTTTTTAGAACTATTTAATCCTGAGGAAGACCCAAATCTAATTATTATTGATTTTGTTAAATCAAAAATAATTGATCAATCAGCTTTAAAAGCAATAGAAGATATTGCAGACAAATATAATAGTTTTGGTAAAAAAGTTAAACTTAGACATTTAACTCGCGACTGTCATAAATTACTTAGTAGGGCGGGCCAACTTGTTGTTGATAGTGATGATGACCCAGTTTATGGAATGGCTGTCGATTATGATGTCAAATTGGGTATTTTTGGAAAGTAAAAATGAGTTAATTATACTTTTTTAAGTTATCTTCTACAGCTTTAAAAAAATGATCTCTCTGATCCGTTAAAATAACCTTATTAAATTTATCTTTATTAACTTTTTTATAAAATTGATCTACCTCTAGATAAACAACTTTTTTAGTTTCTTTAATTTTTTCCATACTTTCCTTTGCTTTTTTAAGCACTTGACCAGAGCTATAAGATAACCCTGCTTGATATATGTTTCCTGTTGTTGCTACGGTAATTGAAGGTCCCAGCAATGCTGCGCCTGGAGGGTAACAATTAGTAAGAATTAACATCGAAGATAAAATAATACATTTTTTAAACATGGATCGTAGGATTCAATTATCTGATTCTTCTTAAATAACAACTTAAATAGCTTAGTTATTTTACACGTTAGAATTGATTTTTAATTTTATGGAAAGTTAAAATTGATTAAGACTTAATTAAATTTTTTGATCATATTCTCCAATTTTTCCAGTTTCTTGAAGCAAACTATCAATAAAATCAAAGATTTTTTTCTTCCTTTCATTTGAGGTTGGGCTTTCTGTAACTACTACTAAGGACGGTTTATTTGAAGATGCTCGTATTAACCCCCAAGAGCCATCTTCAAAAGAAAATCTTATACCATTAATTGTTAGTACTTCCGTTATTATTTGATCATCAATTTTAATTTTACTATTTTTTATTTCCTTAACTTTTTTTACCAATTCATCAACTACTTGATATTTTTCTTCATCTTTACAAAAAGGTGCCATAGTCGGTGTTTGATAGGTGTTAGGTAATTCATTAATAATTTCACTCATTTTTTTATCTTGGTTATCTAATAAATGACACACATGAATTGCTGAATTAATACCATCATCATAGCCATAACCTAATGGTTGATTAAAAAAGAAATGTCCACTTTTTTCAAATCCAGCTAATGCTTTTTCAGTATTAACTTTTCGTTTAATATGAGAATGTCCTGTTTTCCAATAAATAGTTTCACAATTATTTTCCAATAAGATTTTATCTTTTGAGTATAATCCAGTTGATTTAACATCAACTACAAATTTTGAATTTTTATGTTTTGTAGACAAGTTTCTTGCAATTAGTAAACCTATTTTATCTGAAAATATTTCATTTCCTTTATTATCTATAACACCAACTCTATCCCCATCTCCATCAAAACCAAAACCAATATCTGCCTTATTGTCTTTTACAGCTTTTGCAATAGCATGTAGCATTTCTAAATCTTCGGGGTTTGGATTGTATTTAGGAAAAGTCCAATCAAGATTACAATCAAGTTCAACAACCTCACATCCAATTCCTCTTAAAATTTCTGGTGCAAATATCCCAGCCGTTCCGTTTCCACAGGCAACTACTGCTTTAATCTTTTTCTTAATCTTATTTTTTTTAATTAAATCTTGCTTGTAAATTTGTTGAAAATTTTCTATTTTTTTTTCTGTTCCTTTTCCTTTTGAAAATTTTTCATTCAATGTTATGTCTTTTAATTCTTTCATTTCTTCTGGCGCATGAGTTAAACCTTTTTTGATACCCATTTTTACACCTGTCCAACCATTTTCGTTATGACTAGCAGTAACCATTGCCACTGCATCTGCATCTAAATTAAATTGTGCAAAATAAACCATAGGTGATAATGATAATCCTACATCTTCCACATAACAACCTGTGAAAACTAATCCTTTTTTAAGAGCTGTTTTTATTTCCTCACTATAAGATCTATAATCATGGCCAACTATAATTCTTGGATTATTTTTTTGAGTGTGAATTTTTATTTGGGACCCTAATCCTTTACCAAGATTCGTGATTCCTTCGTTATTAATATCCTTTTCATAAAGCCAGCGAGCATCATATTCTCTAAATCCGTAAGGGTTTATTTTTAAACTTTTACTCATACTGTTGATTACTTACCTTTTTTTTTAATTTTTTTATTGATATTTTTTTTATCATGTTCTATAAATGTTCTATTGATTTGTTGTTTATATAGTATATTAATTAAAAGCGCATACAACATGTGGTTGTTTTCGTCTAAATAACAAAATATAATAAATATTATGAATAAGATTCTATCACAAGCCTTAAAGAAAGCTGTCTCCGAATATAGCCCTAGCATTAATGAGGTTTCAAAAGAGAAAAGGCCAGATCTTTTTTCACTTAACAATGAAACTGAACTATTTCAAAATGATAAAGGCATTATTATTAAAATTGATCGTTCAAGAGATACTAATCTCACAGATTTTGGTAAAGCAACCTTAAAAGATAGATACCTAGGTCATAACGAGTCTTTTCAAGATTTATTTGCACGTGTTGCAAGCTCATATGCAGATGACAACTTACATGCACAAAGAATTTATAATTACATAAGTAATTTATGGTTTATGCCATCGACACCAGTTTTATCAAATGGTGGAACTAAAAGAGGGTTACCCATTTCTTGTTTTTTAAATGAAGCATCAGATAGTTTAAATGGAATTCTCGATCTTTGGAGCGAAAATGTTTGGCTTGCTGCGAAGGGTGGGGGTATAGGAAGTTATTGGGGCAATCTTAGATCAATTGGTGAAAAAATTGGTAAGGTTGGAAAAACTTCTGGAATAATTCCTTTTATCAAAGTTATGGATTCTTTAACCATGGCAATAAGCCAAGGTTCTCTTAGAAGAGGCTCTGCAGCATGTTATCTACCAATTGACCATCCTGAAATTGAAGAATTTATTGAGATGAGAAGACCAACTGGAGGAGATCCAAATAGAAAAGCATTAAATTTACACCATGGTGTATTGCTTTCTGATGCTTTTATGAGGGCAGTAGAAAAAGATGAACAATGGGCATTAAAAAGTCCTGCAGACGGAACAGTTCAACAAACTGTAACTGCTAGAAATTTATGGATTAGATTATTAACTGCTAGAATTGAAACAGGTGAGCCATATATTATTTACATTGATACGGTTAATAGATTAATTCCACAACATCATAAGTTAGCAAACCTCACTGTTAAAACTTCTAATTTGTGTAGTGAAATAACTCTGCCTACAGGAATAGATAAAGATGGAAGAGACAGAACGGCTGTATGTTGTTTGTCTTCTCTTAATCTTGAGAAATATGACGAATGGAAAGATGACAAAAATATACTTAATGATGTTATGAGATTTTTGGATAATGTTTTGTCTGACTTCATTAAGAGGGCGCCAGAGCAATTTTCTGATGCAACATATGCAGCTGAAAAAGAAAGAAGCGTTGGTTTAGGTGTCATGGGATTCCATTCATTTTTACAAAAAAATAATATTCCACTTGAATCGGTTATGTCAAAAGCTTGGAATAAAAAAATATTTAAAAAAATTCAGGAAGGTGTAGATCAGGCATCAAAAGACTTAGCAGAAGAGCGAGGTGCTTGTCCAGATGCTGCTGATTATGGTTTTAATGAGAGATTTTCTAATAAAACCGCAATTGCACCTACAGCCTCTATATCTGTAATTTGTGGTGGGGCCTCACCAGGAGTAGAACCTGTTGCTGCGAATAGTTATACCCACAAAACTTTGTCAGGATCTTTTAATGTTAGAAATAGATATTTAGTTGAAGTACTAGAAAACCATGGAAAAAATACAGATGAAGTTTGGTCTGGCATTACTAATAATCAAGGATCTGTATCTCATTTAGATTTCTTATCAGATATTGAAAAAGATGTGTTCAAGACTGCTTTTGAATTAGATCAAAAATGGATAATTGAGTTAAGTGGAGATAGAACTCCTTTTATTTCTCAGGCTCAGTCAATTAATTTATTTTTACCTGCTGATATCCATAAAAAAGAATTACATAAAATTCATTTTGATGCCTGGAAAAAAGGTTTAAAGAGCCTTTATTACTGTAGGTCTAAATCAATTCAACGTGCGGAAAATATTAGTGATGCTTCAAAAACCGATGTTACTGCTAACGTTTATAAAAAAAAAGAAACCACTAAACAACCAGAATATGAGGAGTGCCTATCATGTCAGTAGAAAAAATGAAGTCAAAAATTATTCAGTCTGAAAAAAAAGAAATTGTTCAACCGCAAAAAATGGGATTATTAGTTGAAAACCCTGTCTATAAACCCTTCAGATATCCATGGTGTTATGATGCTTGGTTAACTCAACAAAGAATTCACTGGTTACCAGAAGAAGTTCCATTAGGAGATGATGTTAGAGATTGGCAAAAAAATCTAACACAGTCAGAAAAAAATTTATTAACACAAATTTTTAGATTTTTTACTCAAGCAGACGTTGAAGTGCAAAATTGTTACTTAAGACATTATACAACTGTATTCAAGCCGACAGAAGTGTTGATGATGATGACTGCTTTTGCTTCAATGGAAACAGTTCATATTGCTGCGTACTCTCATTTGCTTGACACTATTGGAATGCCTGAGTCAGAATATTCTGCTTTCATGAAGTATAAAGAGATGAAAGATAAATATGACTACATGCAAAATTTTGATATGAGTTCAAAAAAAGATATTGCATTAACTGTAGCTGTATTTAGTGCTTTTACTGAGGGCTTACAATTGTTTGCGAGTTTTGCAATCTTACTTAACTTTCCTCGACACAATAAGATGAAAGGCATGGGACAGATTGTTACTTGGTCGGTAAGAGATGAAACTCTTCACTGCAATTCTATGATTAGATTGTTTAAAGAGTTCATTCATGAAAACCCTGAAATCTGGACGCCTGAATTTAAAAAAGAGCTTTACCAAGCTTGTAGAACAATTATAGAGCATGAAGACGCTTTTATTGATCTGGCTTTTCAAATGGGACCAATGGAAGGTCTTACAGGACAAGAAGTTAAGGATTACATTAGATTTATTGCTAACAGAAGACTTGTGCAACTAGGTCTTGAAGCAATATATGATATTGATAAAAATCCTCTAACTTGGCTTGATGATATGCTTAATGGGGTTGAACACATGAACTTCTTCGAAGGACGTTCGACGGAATATTCTAAAGCATCAACACAAGGTACGTGGACAGAAGCTTTTAGTTAATTTTATCTTTGATTTAATTGAACAACTTTTCGATGCTGGCTACCTTTGTAGCTAGCAAGTGGTCTAATTAGTTTATTAGCTGCGTGTTGCTCTATAATATGTGCTGACCAACCTGTAATTCTAGAAATAACAAATATTGGTGTAAAGAAATCAGTATCAAAACCCATCAAATGATAAGTGGGTCCAGTAGGGTAGTCAACATTAGGGTGAATATCCTTTCTTTCAATCATTACTTTTTCAACAATGTCATAAATTTTTTCAAATTTTTTATCTTTTTTAATCTTTGCAACTTTTCCAAAGTATTCTCTCATTGTAGGAACTCTAGAGTCACCACTCTTGTAAACTCTATGACCAAATCCCATCACAACGTCTTTATTATCTAATGCATTATTGATCCATTTGTGTGCATTTTCTGGTTTTTTAATCTTATTCATCATGTGCATTACTTCTTCGTTAGCGCCGCCATGTAAAGGACCTTTAAGACTTGCGATAGCACCAGTGATTGCACCATGGATATCAGATAAACTACTGGTGATAGTTCTTGCTGTAAAAGTTGAAACATTAAAACTGTGTTCAGCATAAAGAATCAGAGAAACATCAAATGCTTTTACGATGTCTTTATTAGGCACTTTACCAAAACACATATGAAAAAAGTTTTCGGAAAAAGAAAGATTATTTTTTGGGGGTACGATTTTTTTTCCTTTTCTTGATCTATAAAAAGCAGCTAAAGCAACTGGGGTTTTAGCAAAAATTCTCATTATTTTACGCATATTGGTTTTAGGAGAATTATCTTTAGTTTCCTTATCTTCTAAACCCATTATACTAACAGCAGTTCTGGCCACGTCCATTGGATGTGCTTTTTTTGGAAACTTTTTAATATTGTTTAGTAAAGTTTTAGAAAGTTTTCTTTCTTTTCTTTCTTGTTTTTCAAAATCTTTTAATTGTTTCTTATTTGGTAACTCACCATTCAGAATAAGGTAAGCTACTTCTTCAAACCTACATTTTGTACATAAATCTTGAGCTGCATAACCTCTATAAGTTAGAGAGTTAATTTCAGGCATTACTTTAGAAACTTCAGTTTCATCAACAACTACCCCAAGTAGACCTTTTTTAACTTCATCACTCATTATTCGTGTCCATCCGTACTAAAGTTGTAAATTTTTTCATCTAAACTATTATATTTTTCGTAATCAACAAGTTCATATAATCTTTTTCTAGTTTGCATTTTATCAATTATATTATTTTGATGTCCATTTATATAAATGTCTCTTAATCCATCTTCCACATTTTTCATTGCCAATCTTTGAGTAGTAACAGGATAAATTACTATGTTGTATCCAAATCCCTCTAACTCTTTGTAGTTAAATAATTTAGATTTTCCAAATTCAGTCATATTCGCTAGTAAGTAGCAAGAAAGTTCTTTTCTAACTTTTTCAAAATCTTTCTCATTTGCTAAAGCTTCAGGAAAAATAATTTCTGCTCCTGCATCAATATAAGCCTTACATCTTTCAATCATTTTATCAATACCCTCAACATCTTTTGCATCCGATCTTGCAATAATCTTAAAATTATCATCTTTTTTTGCAGCAACACATTCTTTTATCTTTGTAACCATTGCTTCTGTTGAAATTAATTCTTTATTATCAAGGTGTCCGCATCTTTTTCTTTCAATTTGATCCTCTAGATGTACAGCAGTAATCCCAAACTCCTCAAAAGTTTCAATTGTTTCTTTGCAAGATTTAAAACCCGTATCAATATCAACAATTGTAGGAAGACTTGTTACTCTTGAAATTAAATAAGATCTTGTGCTAACATCTTGCAGTGTAGTTAAGCCAATATCAGGAAACCCAAGATCATTTGCCATAACACCACCAGAAACATAAACTGCATCATATCCAATTTCTTCAATTAATTTAGCAGTTAATGGATTAAATGCACCAGGGACTCTTAAAATTTTATTTGATTTTAATTTTTGAATAAAATCTAGTCTTTTTTGACTTGGCTCTTTTTCGACAAAATGCATTAAAAAATTCCTTTTCTTAAATTTCTTCTTAAGTTATTTTTTTTAATTTCAATATTTAATTTATCTAATTGACCTGATTTTAAATTTTTAAGGTTTTGAACTGTCTTTAAAAAACGATCACTTTCTTTTTTGCTAAGTATTCCCTCTGTTAATGTTAAAAATTTCTTTATATAATTTTGTCTTTTAAAAGGTCTTGCACCAAAAGGGTGAGCATCAGCACGATCAAGCTGTCCAATAATTTTTTTACCATTATTTAAAGTTACAACAACTTTTGCCCCAAATGATTTATTTTTTGGGTTTGGATCATGATATTTTTTAGTCCATTTTTTATCTTCAAAGGTTTTAATTGATTTCCAAATTTTAATTGTACTTTTTCTATTTGCTCTTGATTTTGCATATGATTTAACATGATGCCAGTCACCATCTTCTAAGGCTACAGCAAAGATATACATTATAGAGTGATCAAGAGTTTCTCTACTCGCATTAGGATCCATTTTTTGTGGATCATTTGCCCCAGTTCCAATCACATAATGAGTGTGATGGCTTGTAAAAATATCAATTTTTTTAATTTGGCTTAGGTTAGGAATTTTATTTTTTAACTTCTTAGCTAAATCAATCAAAGCTTGGGATTGATATTCAGCAGAGTACTCTTTTGTGTAAGTTTCAAGTATAGCCTTTTTGCTCTCTCCTTTTTTTGGGAGTGGAACTTTATAATTAGCTTTTTTTCCATCCAATATTCTAGCAATAACACTATCTTCTCCTTCATAAATTGGACTAGGTGCACCTTCACCACGCATGACTCTATCAACAGCTTCTATTGCAAGTTTACCTGCATGAGCTGGTGCGTATGCCTTCCAACTTGAAATCTCACCCTTTCTAGATTGTCTAGTCGAAATTGTTGTATGTAATGCTTGCTGAACAGCTTGATAGATTGTTTGAGTATTTAATTTTAGCATTGTTCCTAAACCTGCCGCAACACTTGGACCAAGGTGTGCAATATGATCTATCTTATGTTTGTGTAAACAAATACCTTTTACCAAATTTACTTGAACTTCATAAGCTGTAATAATTCCCCTTAAAAGGTCTAACCCACTTTTTTTATTTTGTTGTGCAACACTTAATAGGGGAGGGATGTTATCTCCAGGATGACTGTAATCTGCCGCTAAAAAGGTGTCATGAAAATCTAACTCTCTAACAGCTGTTCCATTAGACCATGCTGCCCATTCACAATCAAATTTTAACTTTGAATTTACTCCAAATACAGTTGCTCCATTTTTACGTGGATGTTTTAAAGCCATCTCTCTTGATGAGATTACTGGTCCTCTGTTTAAAGAAGCAATTGCAACAGAGGCGTTATCGATTATTCTATTTATAACCATCTCAATAGCATCTTTGTCTAATTTAGAATTATCACTTGCAATATCAGCTATTTTCCAGGCAAGCTGTTTTTTCTTTGGAAGATTAATTTTAGATGGGTAAACTTTAACTTTATGTAATAACAAAATAACTCCTTTAATATGATTTTTGTTTTAATAGTTAAAAAAAATTAATCAATATTAAAGATATTTTGTTACTATTTTTTCAATACTCACGAAGTCTTTTATTAGGTGATTATGATATATTTCAGTTGTATTTTTTTCAGTGTAACCATTTTCTAATAAAATTACGGGAATATTAGCAGCTTTAGCTGCATTAGCATCTGCTTCACTATCACCGATCATGAGAGATTTTTTAATATCCCCATCTAAAATTTCTATAATAGTTGTTAAATGTCTAGGATCAGGTTTGCAATATTCAAAAGTATTGTGACCAGCGACATATTCAAAATAATCATATATCCCAATTTTTTTTAATAAATCAACTGCCAAGTGCTCTGTTTTATTTGTGCATACAGCCATGGATATATTTTCATCTTTGCACCATCTTAAAAATTCTTTTACACCATTAATTAAAGTACTTTCGTTAATTATATTTTTTCCATAAAAATCTACAAATTCACTCACCATATCTTTTTTTATTTTTTCATCACTTACTTTACTAAATTCTTTTTTGGCTTGACCCCAAATTGATCTACCCATCATTGCACCGGCACCTTTTCCAACTAAACTTTTCAAATCAGCCATTGATTTAGTAGGATAGCCAAATTTTTTCATTACATGATTGTGTGCTATCAGCAAATCTGGTGCTGTATCAACTAGAGTGCCGTCTAAATCGAATAAAATTGTAAATTTTTGCTTCATTTTAAAAGTATTTTAAAGAAATATTATGTGAATTAATTAAGACATATTCTTAATGTAAAGCATTTTTAAATGAAAGAATTAAATTCACAAAAAGTTCAAAATAAACTCAGATATAAATTTTTAAAATCAGGTGTTAAGATGATAGGTCCAGAAACAATTTTTTTCTCAAATGATACTAAAATTGGAAGGAATGTAACAATCGAACCTTACGTAGTAATTGGATCAAAAGTGAAAATAGGAAATAATGTAGTCATTAAATCTTTTTCATATCTTGAGTCTTGTAAAATTGAAAACAAAGTTGAAATTGGTCCTTACGCAAGAATTAGACCTGATACTATTTTAAAAGAAGGATCAAAAATTGGAAATTTTGTAGAAGTCAAAAAAAGTACCATTGGAAAAAAATCTAAAATAGGGCATTTATCTTATATAGGTGATAGTGAGATTGGAAAATCTGTAAATATTGGTGCCGGAACAATAACTTGTAATTATGATGGTTTTAAAAAAAATAAAACAAAAATTAAAGATAAAGTTTTTATTGGATCTAATTCGTCTTTAGTGGCTCCATTAACTATAGAAAAAGAAAGTGTTGTTGGTGCTGGGTCAGTAATTACCAGAAGTGTAAGGAAAAAATCCTTAGCATTAACAAGAACACAACAAACAGAAATAAAAAATTATAAAAGAAAATAACAATGTGTGGAATAATAGGAATATCTAGTAATAAATCTGTATCAGCCAATATTATAGATTGTTTAAAAAAACTAGAATATAGAGGCTATGACTCTGCAGGTATAGCCACATTATCAGGTGGAATTATAAATGAAGTAAAGTCTGAAGGTAGAGTAGATAATTTAGAGAAAAATTTTGATTTAAAAAATTTATCAGGAAATATTGGTATTGGTCATGTTAGATGGGCAACACACGGTATTCCAAATAGCGTAAATGCACATCCACATTCGTCTGATAACGTATCTGTTGTTCACAATGGAATCATTGAAAATTCAACATTATTAAAAAAAGACTTAGTTGGTAAGGGGCATGTGTTTAAATCACAAACAGACACAGAAGTTATTGCTCATTTAATTACTGAAAATTTAAAAACATTTGAATTACAAGAGGCTATAACCAAAACTTTAAAACAGCTTCATGGTAGTTTCGCATTAGGAATCATTTTTAAAGATAAATCAGATTTAATAATTGGAGCAAGACGTGGCTCACCCTTGGCAGTTGGCTATGGCCCTAATGAAAACTATTTAGGGTCAGACTCTTACGCTTTAAAATCAATGACAAATAAGATTACTTATTTAGATGATGGTGAATTTTGTATAGTCAAAAAAGACCAGGTTAATTTTTTTAATGAAGAAGGAATAAAAATTAATAAAAAAGTATTAGAGCTTTCTTCTAACGAAGAAAATTATGATAAAGGTGATTTCAAGCATTTTATGGCTAAAGAAATAGAAGAACAGCCTGCTACATTAAAAACGGGCATTAAAGAATACGTTGATAGTATTAATAATGACATCAATATTTATAATTTTCCTTGGAAAATTAATGAAATTAAATCAATTACTTTAATTGGTTGTGGCACAGCATATCATTCATGTTTATTGGCTAAATACTGGTTTGAAGAGCTAACAACTTTAGATGTTAATATTGATATTGCATCTGAATTTAGATATCGAAAAAATAGATTCAAAAGTGATACTTTATATGTATTTGTTTCTCAGTCAGGTGAAACAGCAGATACTTATGCTGCCTTAGATTTATGTAATAAAAATGCAATGAAGACTTGTTCGGTTGTAAATGTAATTGAAAGTTCAATCGCTAGGGACTCTAATTTTGTATTACCTATCCACTGTGGTCCTGAAATAGGGGTTGCTTCAACTAAAGCATTTTTAGGCCAAATACTCGTTCTTTACATTCTTGCTTTAAAATTAGCCTCTTTAAGAAATGAGATCGAAATTGAAAATTATCAAGAAAAAATTAAAGATCTTAAAAATTTACCAAGCTTAATTAAAAAAACCTTGTTGATTGATAATGATATTCAAGCAATATCTTCGACTTTCAATGATGCAAAAGGTTCTATGTTTTTAGGAAGAGGGTTTTCATATCCGATAGCATTAGAAGGTGCATTAAAACTAAAAGAACTATCTTATATTCATGCAGAAGGTTATCCAGCTGGAGAAATGAAACATGGGCCACTAGCATTAATTGAAGAAGGTATGCCTGTAGTTATTTTAGCTCCAAGAGATAATTATTATAAAAAAACAATATCGAATATGCAGGAGGTTATAGCCAGAGGTGCAAAAGTTTTATTAATTACGAATAAAAGTGATAACGAAGTAGTTTCTGAAAATATTTGGGAGACAATTGAAGTTGAGAGTACAAATGATGACTTGCTTCCATTTCTTTTAACTATACCACTTCAAAAACTTGCTTATTATTCAGCTCTTAAAAAGGGTTACGACATAGATAAGCCTAGAAATTTGGCAAAATCTGTAACAGTTGAATAAATTCAAAACTCTGTTAAAACAATCCCCAGTTGCATATGAAAAATTGGAAAAAAAATAGTTGGAGAAAGTATCCGGTTAAACACATTCCCGAGTATCCTAACAAAAAAGAATTGGATATGGTTTTGGATAAATTAGGTACGTTCCCACCTCTAGTATTTGCCGGAGAGACAAGACATTTAAAAGATCAACTTGCTAATGTTGTCGATGGTAAAGCATTTTTACTGCAAGGAGGAGATTGTGCAGAGAGTTTTGCTGAATTTAATCCTGATAATATAAGAGACTCATTTAAATTAATGTTACAAATGTCATTAGTTTTAACCTACTCAGCCTCACTACCAGTTGTAAAAGTTGGAAGAATTGCTGGGCAGTTTTCAAAACCCAGAAGCTCACCAGTAGAAATAAAAGATGGGGTAGAGCTACCAAGCTATTTGGGTGACAATATTAATGGGATGGAATTTAGTGAAAAATCAAGAGTTCCAGATCCAAAAAGATTATTTAAAGCTTATTCTCAATCAGCAGCAACATTAAATCTTATAAGAGCTTTTTGCCATGGCGGTTTTGCTGATCTACAAAATGTTCATACTTGGAATCTTGGGTTTATAAAAAACAGTCCAGAATTAAAAAGATTTAATGAATTAGAAGATAGAATTGCTGATGCCCTAGCATTTATGGATGCTTGTGGAATTAATTCTGATTTCAATAGAAGACTAAAAACTGTAAATTTTTGGACTTCTCATGAGGCATTACACCTTCCATTTGAGGAAACTATGACAAGAACTGATTCAACTACTGGTGAAAATCATGATACTTCAGCTCACTTTGTTTGGATTGGAGATAGAACTAGACAATTAGATGGTGGACATGTTGAATTTTGCAGAGGAGTTGAAAACCCAGTTGGAATTAAATGTGGGCCAACATTAAAAGCTGAAGATTTAATTAACCTTTGTAATAAAATCAATCCAAGTAATGAAAAAGGTAAGATTACTTTAATTTCAAGATTTGGTGCTGATAATGTTTCTAAACATCTACCAAAATTAATTAGAGTAATTAAAAAAGAGGGCTTAAACGTAATTTGGTCGTGTGATCCATGTCATGGTAACACTATTAAGGCTACCACTGGATTTAAAACAAGACCTTTTAATAGCGTTTTAAAAGAAGTTAAAAATGTATTTGCTTGTCACCAAAGTGAAGGAAGTTATGCCGGAGGATTACATATTGAAATGACAGGTCAAAATGTTACTGAGTGCATTGGTGGAGCACAGAAAATATCAGAGAAAGATTTGTCATCTAGATACCATACTCATTGCGATCCAAGACTTAATGCAAACCAAGCTTTAGAGCTAGCTTTTTTAATTTCTGACGAGATTAAAAAGAATAGCCTGTATTCTAAAAATGCAGATAGAGCGGCATCGTAAGGCATTGTAAAAAATACCAACGTACAATATTTTATAATTATGAATGCTTCTGAAAAAGTAAAATTTATTTCAAACTGGATCAAAGATTACGCAGATAATATGCCTAACAAAGCCAAGTCATTAGTTATAGGTATTTCAGGTGGAGTTGACTCATCTGTAGCAAGTAGCTTAAGTGCAATGACAGGATTAAAAACCATAGTACTTTCAATGCCCATCAAACAAAAATCTCACCAACATGATTTAAGTCTAAAACATCAAGAGTGGTTAGTTAATAAATATAAAAATGTTGAAGCACACACAATTGATTTGGATGAACTTTTTTTAGCATTTACTTCAAGTTTATCAAAATTCGATAATGAACATGGTATGGCAAATTCAAGAGCAAGATTAAGAATGACAACTCTTTATCAGGTTGCTACAGCAAACAATGGTATTGTAGTTGGAACTGGGAATAAAGTTGAAGATTTTGGAGTAGGTTTTTATACAAAATATGGGGATGGTGGTGTTGATATTTCTCCATTAGCTGATTGTAAGAAAACAGAAGTTTGGGAACTTGGAAAAGAATTGGGATTATTAAAAGAAATCATTGAAGCAGCTCCTACAGATGGATTATGGGATGATGGGAGAACTGACGAAGGTCAACTAGGTTTAAAATATCACGAATTAGAAGAAGCGATGAGTAACCCCAATTCATCCAATAGAGCTAAATACGAAAGCATAAGAAAACAAAATTTGCATAAAATGGAGCCGATTCCAGTATGCAAAATTCCAAATTGATCAAATAGATTCACAAATCTATAAATTAAGTATATTTCTAAAACGATGAGTAAAGATATTTTTTTAACAAACAATCTAACGAATAAGAAAGAAAAATTTATTCCAATTAATGAAAATAATATTGGTATGTATGTTTGCGGTCCAACTGTTTATGATGACCCTCATATTGGCAATGCAAGACCAGTAGTTATTTTTGATATTCTTTTTAAAATATTGAAGAGTAAATTTTCATCAGTTACCTATGTAAGAAATATAACTGATGTAGATGATAAAATAATTAGTTCATCTAACGAAAAAAATATATCTATTTCAGAATTAACTGAAAAGGTTATTAAAAGTTTTAATGAGGACTGCAATTTTCTGAATTGTGAGAACCCCTCGCAACAACCTAAAGCAACAGAGCATATTGATTTAATGATTGAAATGATTTCAGAATTAATCAAAAAAAACTTTGCTTACAAAAGTAATAACAATGTTTATTTTGAAGTTAAAAAATTTGGTGATTACGGAAAACTTTCGAATAAAAAATTAGATGATTTAATTGCAGGATCACGGATAGAGGTAAGTAATAACAAGAAAAATTCTGAAGATTTTGTTTTATGGAAACCTTCGACAGCTAATGAGCCATCGTGGGACTCTCCTTGGGGAAAAGGAAGGCCTGGCTGGCATTTAGAGTGTTCTGCAATGTCAAAAAAATTTTTAGGAAATGAGTTTGACATTCATGGGGGTGGTATAGATCTAATTTTTCCACACCATGAAAATGAAATAGCCCAATCAAGATGTGCAAATGACACTAAGTTTTTTGCTAATTATTGGCTGCATAATGCATTTATTACAATGTCTAATGAAAAAATGGCTAAATCACAGGGAAATATTTTAAAGATAAAAGATTTTAGAAATAAAATTAGTGGACAAATTTTAAGGCTTGCTCTGATTAGTGCTCATTACAGGCAACCACTAGATTGGAACGATAAATTGTTAGATGATTGTCAAAGTACTATTAATAAATGGTATAATGTTTATCTGCCTTCAAAAAGTGTTCTGAGTGAAGAAATATTACAACCATTGTATGATGATATTAATACCCCTGGATATATCACTAATTTGCATAAGCTTTATGATAATGCACTTAAGGGTAGCGATAATGATAAAAAAATTTTTAATACAGCTTGTAACTTTATTGGTTTACTAAATGAAACCAAAGAAGAATGGTTAAGTTATAAGAAGAATAATGCAAGTATAGCAGTGCCGGAAATAGAGAGTAAAATTAATCTTAGAAATAAAGCTAGAGCTAATAAAGATTATAAAGAAGCTGATAATATTAGAAACTCTCTTTTAGATAAAGGAGTTTTAATAGAGGATAAAGATGGTAAAACAATTTGGAAATTTAAATGAGCAAAGAACAATTATTTATATTTGATACAACTCTTAGAGATGGAGCACAAACACAGGGTGTTGATTTTTCAATTGATGATAAACAAAAAATATCTATTGCATTAGATAATCTAGGTGTAGATTATATTGAAGGTGGATGGCCAGGTGCAAACCCAACTGATACTGAATTTTTCAATAAAGATCATAATTTTAAGGCAGCTAAATTAACAGCTTTTGGCATGACTAAAAAATCTGAACATAGTGCAAAAAATGATCCAATGTTATCTTCATTAATTAATTCAAAATGTTCTTCTATTTGTCTATTTGGAAAATCTTGGGATTTTCAAGTTGATGTAGCTCTAGGTATTACTAAAGAGCAAAATCTTAAAAATATTAGCGAAAGTGCAAAACATATTGTGAGCTCAAATAAAGAATTCATATTTGATGCTGAACATTTTTTTGATGGCTATAAGTCTAATCCAGATTATGCAATGGCATGTTTGAAAGCAGCTTATGATCAAGGTGCTAGATGGATTGTTTTATGTGATACGAATGGAGGAACTCTACCCCATGAAGTAGCCAGGATTGTATCTGATGTGATAAAGCATATACCAGGTAAAAATTTAGGAATTCACGCACATAATGATACTGAAAATGCTGTAGCAAACACCTTAACAGCAGTTCAAGTAGGAGTGAGACAGATTCAGGGAACTATAAATGGAATAGGAGAAAGGTGTGGCAATGCAAATCTTATGTCTTTAATTCCTACCTTATTTTTAAAAAAAGGCTTTAGTGAAAAATTTGAAGTTAATATCAAACGAGAAAGTTTAAAAAATCTAACTCAATGTTCAAGATTATTAGATGAACTTTTAAATAAAAAATCAAATAAACATTTACCTTATGTTGGTGCATCTGCATTCTCACATAAAGGTGGAATGCATGTTTCGGCTGTTCAAAAAGATCCAAAAACATACGAGCATATCGATCCTGAAGAAGTAGGAAATTCAAGAAACATAATTATATCTGATCAAGCAGGGCAATCAAATATAATGTCTAGGTTAAGATCAATTGGGATTCAAATAGAAAAAAATGATCCAAAAATTAAAAAACTTTTAGAAGAAGTTAAAGACAGAGAGTTTGTAGGATATAGTTATGATGGAGCAGATGCTTCATTTGAATTATTAGCTAGAAGATTAGTGGATGAAATTCCAAGGTATATATTAATTAATGAGTATGATGTATCTGTCAAAAAAGATGGAGCAGGTGAAATTATTTCTTATGCTAAAGCTCAATTAGAAGTAGATGGCCAAAAAATACTATGTGAAGGTCAAGGTAATGGACCTGTAAACGCACTAGACAATGCAATAAGAAAAAACATAAGTAAACTTGCAAAATATTCTGAATATTTAAAAGATTTAAAGTTAGTTGATTACAAAGTTAGAATTTTAAATACTGGTACGGAAGCAGTAACAAGAGTGTCTATTGAAAGCACAGATTCTAAAGGAGTAAATTGGTTTACTATCGGCGTGTCAGCAAACATAATTGACGCTTCTTTTAAAGCTTTAATTGATAGCTTGGATTATAAATTATTCAAAGATAAGGCTCCAGCAAGTTTGTAAGTTTTAACATATTAATATTTATGATATCTAACAATATCAGTTTCATCTTACACAAGCCTCAACTTTCAGAAAATATAGGCGCATGTGCTAGAGCAATAAAAAATTTTAATTTTCAGAAATTAATTGTTATTGATCCAAAACCAATTTTCCCAAATGATAAGATTTTAGCAACTTCGGTAGGAGCTAAAAATATTATAAATAAAAGCAAGGTTCTTAATAATTTGGAGTCAGCATTAAAAAATATAGATTGTGTTATTGCAACTTCAGCAAGATTTAGAAATAAAAATACTAAACATATTCAATTAGAAGATTTAAAAAAAATAGATTTTAATAAAAAAGTTGCGTTTCTTTTTGGTTCAGAAGCGTCAGGATTATCAAACAATGAAGTTAGCTATGCAAATTATACTTTACAAATTCCCACAAACCCTGAATTTAAATCATTAAATCTTTCTCACAGTTTAATTATTATTGCTCAGTATGTTGCAAGCATTATCAAATCTAAGAAATCTGTTTTTAAAAAATCGAAAAAAATTAAAATCGCTTCTAAAAAAGAGATATTGTCAATGACAAGTCTCTGTATTCAAAATTTAGATGAAATAAACTTCTTTAAACAAAAAGAAAAAAAACCAATTATGTTGGAAAATTTGAGAAACATTTTCTATAGAATGGAATTATCAGCTAAAGAAACCCGTATTTTATCAAGTGTATTTGCTAGTTTAGGTAGAAAACGTTGATTGACAAACTGATGAGTGAGTTTATAAACCCCGTATTCGAATGACAAAAAGATTAAACTCTAAACATAAGGTAGATAGAAGGTTAAAAGTTAACCTTTGGGGAAGACCTAAGAGCCCTTTTAATAAAAGAGATTATGGACCTGGTCAACATGGTCAGGGTAGAAAAGGAAAGCCTTCTGATTATGGAACTCAGTTACAAGCTAAACAAAAATTAAAATCTTATTACGGCAATATAAACGAAAGACAATTTAGAAATATCTACAAAAAAGCTACGATGCTTAAAGGTGATACAAGTGAAAACCTAATTGGTCTTTTAGAGAGAAGGCTTGATGCAATTATTTACAGAGCAAAGTTTGCAACCACAGTTTTTTCTGCAAGACAATTAATAAACCATGGGCATGTTAAAGTTAATGGCAAAAAAGTTAATATTAGTAGCTATGCAGTTAAAGAAGAAGATTCAATAGAGATTAGAGATAAATCTAAACAATTAGCAATTATAGATATTGCTTTAGCAAACAAAGAAAGAGAAATTCCAGAATATATTCAAATGGATGAAAAAAACAAAAAATTAAAATTTGTTAGAGTTCCTAAATTTGAGGAAGTTCCTTATCCAATTGTAATGGAGCCGAATTTAGTTATTGAATATTATTCAAGATAAGAGTTTTGATCAAACGTTCTTCAAAAGAATTTGTCGATAGCCTTCTTAGAAAAAATACTAGTTGGAAGATATTAGATATTGGTTGTGGGTACACAGCTCATAGTAACGCTTCAGTTATTTGTGATGTTCAGGATTTATCTCATTTTTATAAAGATAAAAAATTTATAAGACTAAAAGAAAAAACTTTACCTTTTAAAAATAAAGAATTTGATTTTGTAATAGCCTCTCATGTTATGGAACATGTTGATGATGTGGATTATTTTATTAAAGAATTAGAAAGAGTGTCAGTCAAAGGTTATATTGAACTACCTACAATTCTTGAAGATAATTTAGTTTTTGAAAATAAAAAAGACCATCTATGGCATATGGAATTTGATGATAATAAAAATGAATTGTTAATTTCAAAAAAAATTCAATTTTTAGAACCTATGATTACAGTTTCATCTATAAAAAAACTTTCTAAATATTTCAGACAAAGTTTAATTCTTGAGTTGTACTGGGAAAATTCTATTGAGTTTAGGAAAATAGAAAAGAATCTTGGTAATTATGAAAAGATATCAAGACTAACTCTAGTTAGAAAATTTTTTTCTAAGTTGTTTAGAAATATATTTAGATAATATTATTTTTTAAAGTTAACACCTTTGTCTTCAAGAGCTTTTTTAAGCTCACCACTTTCGTACATTTCTTTTACAATATCACAACCACCAACAAATTCTTTTTTGATATATAGTTGGGGGATAGTAGGCCAGTCACTAAAGGTTTTAATTCCCTCTCGAATGTTTTGATCTTCTAAAACATTTATTCCTTGAAAATTTACCTCAAGAAGTTTTAACATATTTGTTACAGCCATTGAAAATCCACATTGAGGGGCATCAGGAGTCCCCTTCATAAATAAACACACTTCATTATTGTCAATATGATTTTGAATTAAAATTTTTGTTTGATCATCCATTATTGTTCCTTTGTTTTAATTGCTAAGGCATGCAGCTCGTTTCCCATCTTACCTTTAAGAGAATTGTATACCATTTTATGTTGTTCAATTTTGCTTTTGCCAGAAAATTGAGATGAGGTCACTGTTGCTGAATAGTGATTACCATCACCAGCCAAATCTTGAATTTCAACAGTAGCATCTTTTAATGCTTCTTTGATTAAAATCTCAATTTCTTTTAAATCCATTGCCATTATTTATTCATATAATTATTTAACCAATCTGTATTCGATGATCTCAATTCGTCAATTGTTATTTTTGCCTTTTCATTAATAAATAAATGACTCTCATTAATTACTCCCAACTCATCAAAATGTACTGCATTTTTGTTTAGAATATCTGCGACCATTTTTAAATCTTTTTTAGTAATCTCCACAATGTATCTTCCTTGATCTTCAGCAAAATAATACTCAATTTCATTAATTAAATATTTTGGTTTTTTTAGATTAATACCCTTGTTCCCTTTAATACACATTTTGCTTACTGCTGTGATTAATCCCCCTAAAGAAACATCATGAGCACTTTGAATTAATTTACTATCTATCAATTTTAAAAGAGTTTCACCGTTATTTTTTTCATTAAAAAGATTTATTTCAGGTGGTGGGCCATTTTTTTCATCTAAAATATTTCTTGCAAATAAACTTTGATCGATATGACCCTCAGTTTTACCGATTACTAAAACCATATTGTTAATTTCTTTAAAATCCATTGTAATCATTTTTTTATAATCTTTAATTAAACCAACTCCACCAATTGAAGGAGTAGGTTTGATGCCCTCGTCTTTCGTTTGATTATAAAAAGATACATTTCCAGAAACAACTGGGAATTCCAAATATTTACTAGCCTCACCAATTCCCTGCACACACTCTACAAACTCACCCATGTTATTTTCATTTTCAGGGCTACCAAAATTTAAACAATTTGTAATAGCTACTGGTGTTGCTCCAACTGATATTAGGTTTCTAAAACTTTCACAAACCACTTGTTTTCCACCAGTTAACGGGTGTGCCCAGCAATAAACTGCGGATGAATCCACAGAAGCTGCTACTGCTTTATTAGTTCCGTGAATTCGCACAACTCCCGAGTCACCACCAGGTTTTTGGATAGTGTCACCCATTACAGTATGATCGTATTGTTGCCAAATCCATTCTTTACTACAAACATTTGGGTTTGATAAAATTTTCTTCAAAACATCTATAATTTTTAAATTATTAAGATCTTCTTTTTTAATTTTATTTTTCTTGGGTAGCTTTGCTTTTTTCCATTTACGATCATACATAGGTGAGTTTTCAACCAATGTATTAACAGGAATATCCGCAACCTGTTTATTATCAAAAAAAAGTTCAATTTTTTTAGATTTAGTAGTTTTACCAATTACAGCAAAATCTAAATTCCATTTATCAAATATTTTTTTTGCTTGTTCTTCTTTTCCATTTTCAAGAACAATCAACATTCTTTCTTGGCTTTCAGACAGCATTATTTCATAAGGTGTCATCTTTGCTTCTCTGCATGGAACTTTGTTTAAGTTAATTTCAATTCCTAGATTTCCTTTTGAAGCCATTTCAATACTAGAAGATGTTAATCCAGCAGCACCCATATCCTGGATTGCAATAATTGAATCTCCAGCCATTAATTCTAGACAAGCTTCAAGAAGTAATTTTTCTGCAAAAGGATCTCCAACTTGAACAGTAGGTTTTTTTTCCTCAATATTTTCATCAAAGCTTGCAGAGGCCATACTTGCCCCATGAATTCCATCTCTTCCTGTTTTAGAGCCAACGTAAATAACTGGTTTATTTAGACCGGTTGCTTTTGAATAAAAGATCTTATCTTTCTTAACTAACCCCAATGTCATTGCGTTTACTAATATATTTCCATTATAAGAACTATCAAAGTTTGTTTGCCCCGCTATCGTTGGAACACCCATGCAATTACCATAGCCACCAATACCATGAACAACACCTCTTAATAAATTTTTAGTTTTTTTATGTTGAGGAGAGCCAAAATGAATTGAGTTTAAATTTGCAATAGGTCTAGCACCCATAGTAAATACATCCCTCATTATTCCGCCAACTCCTGTTGCGGCTCCTTGATAAGGTTCAATAAAAGAAGGGTGGTTGTGGCTTTCAATTTTAAATACAATTGCATCATCATCTCCTATATCAACAACACCAGCATTTTCTCCTGGCCCTTGGATGACTCGCTCTCCTTTAGTAGGGAGTTTTTTTAAGTGAAGTTTAGATGACTTATAAGAACAGTGTTCATTCCACATAGCTGAAAAAATACCAAGCTCTGTAACATTTGGGGTTCTCTTAAGAAGTTCACAAATTTTAGCATACTCATCTTTTTTAAGGCCATGATCTATAGCTACTTGTTCATTTACAATCATTTAAGGTTATTAATCAAATTGTTAAAAAAAAGAGAACCATCTTCACCTGATAGAGAGGGGTCAATCATTCTTTCTGGATGAGGCATCATCCCTAAAACATTTTTTTTTTTATTAAATATCCCCGCAATGTTTTTAATAGATCCGTTTGGATTAAATTGATCTTTAGTAATACCCTCTTTATTACAGTAATTTATCGCAACTTGTCCATTGTCTTCAATTTCATTTAATTGGTCATTTGTACAAAAATAATTTCCTTCGTTATGTGCAATATGAAATTCCAAAACATCATTATCTATATTTTTAAAATATGTATTTTGTTTGTTGTTAATTTTTACAAATATATTTTTACAAATAAATTCTAGATATTTATTTCGTAATAAAACTCCTGGTAGTATACCTGTTTCAACTAAAATTTGAAAACCATTACAAATTCCCATAACCATTCCACCAGAGTTAGCAAAGTTTAATACAGATTTCATGATTTTTGATTTAGAAGCGATACTCCCACATCTTAAATAATCTCCATATGAAAAACCACCAGGCAAAACTACCAAATCACTTTTGGGAAGCTCCGCATCATCATGCCAAACCATTTTGTTTTTAAATCCAAATTTTTTTAGAGCAACATCCATATCTCTATCACAATTAGATCCAGGAAAAGTAATTACAGATGATTTCATTAATTATTGTACATCAATAATTTTATAATTTTCGATGACGAGGTTAACTAAAAGTTTTTTACATATTTCCTCAACTTTATTCTTTGCTTTTTGAGGATCACTTTCTTTTGTGTCAATTTCAAAGTATTTACCCTGTCTTACTTCATTAACATCATTAAAACCCATTCCGTCCAATGTTTGATGAATAACTTTGCCCTGTGGATCTAAAACATCTTTTTTAAGAGTTATTATTACTGAAATTTTCATTTTCGTTTTCTTTTAACAGAAGACAGTTTTGTAATGTTTACTGCTGAAACATTTGATTGCTCATGAAGAATACCGAGTCTTTTAGCAACTTCTGTATAAGCTGGAATTAAATCACCAAGATCTTTTCTAAATCTATCTTTATCAAGTTTTTTATCTGTAATGCTGTCCCATAACCTGCAAGTGTCAGGGCTAATTTCGTCAGCCAATATAACTTCATCTATTCCATCAACTTTAACTCTTCCAAATTCTAACTTAAAATCTATTAATTTAATTCCAACACCCCTAAACATACCAATCATAAAGTCATTAATTCTTAAAATCATTTTTTTAACTTTACTAATTTCATCCCTTGAAGCCCAGTCGAAGGCTATAATATGCTCTTCAGCAACCAGTGGGTCACCCAGTTTATCATCTTTTAAGCAGTATTCTATTAGAGGTTCTTTTAAAACCGTACCATCTTCAATGCCTAATCTTTTTGTAATGGATCCTGTTGCAACATTCCTAACAATAAATTCAATAGGAATAATCTCTACCAACTTAATAATTTGCTCACGCATATTAAGTCTTTTTACTAAATGATTTTTAATTCCAATTTGAGATAAGTTAGAAAGAATGTGTTCAGAAATTCTATTATTTAAAACACCCTTTCCTTCAATAGTAGATTTTTTTTGATTATTAAAAGCTGTCGCATCATCTTTAAAATATTGGATAACTAAATCTTTATCATTTGTAGCGTAAATGATTTTAGCTTTTCCCTCGTATAATTTTTTACCTTTTTTCATTATTTAAAAACTCTTCTAAAGATTAAATCTACATTTTTAAAGTGTTTTGAATAACTAAATATAGATTTTAATTTTTTAGGAGTAATTTTACTCATAATAAATTTATCAGCTGAAATAACAGTAAGTAAATCTAAATTTTCTGAGAAGCATTTTTTGGCATAACTCTGAACCATTTTATATGACTGTTCTCTACTTAGTCCAGATTTGGTAAGTTCGAGCATAACTTCTTGTGAAAAAATTAAACCTTTGGTCAAATTCAAATTTTTCAACATTGTTTTTGGATAAACAATCATATTTTCTAAAATATTTGCTAGTCTTGCCAAAGCAAAATCAGTTGTTATATTTGCATCGGGACCAATATTTCTTTCAACACTTGAATGTGAGATGTCTCTTTCATGCCAAAGAGCAATATTTTCTAAAGCAGGAACAACAGCACTTCTAACCATTCTTGCTAGACCAGTTAAATTTTCACTTAAAATAGGATTCTTTTTGTGAGGCATAGCTGAAGAGCCTTTTTGATTTTTAGAAAAGTACTCTTGCAATTCATAAACTTCAGTTCTTTGTAAATGTCTTATCTCAACAGCAATTCTTTCAATAGATCCGGCAATAATTCCCAAAACTGAAAAATAAAATGCATGTCGATCTCTTGGAATTACTTGAGTGGATATGGGCTCAACTTTTAGACCTAATTTTTTTGCCACATGTTTTTCAACATTTGGATTTATATTGGCAAAAGTTCCAACAGCACCTGAGATGGCACAAGTTGACACTTCATCTATGGCATCAACTAATCTTTTTCTATTTCTTTTAAACTCTTCATAAAAAGAAGCCAATTTTAGACCAAAAGTAATTGGCTCAGCATGAATACCATGACTTCGACCCATGCAGGGTGTTAGTTTATATTTTTTAGCCTGTTTTTTTAGAACTTTTAGAATTTGATCAATATCATTTAAGATTATTTTACCTGATTGAGCCATTTGGATATTGAAACTTGTGTCTAGCACATCAGATGAAGTCATTCCTTGATGCAAGTATCTAGCTTTAATTCCAGCCTTTTCTGTAACAGAAGTTAAAAAAGCAATAACATCATGTTTAACATCAGATTCTATTTTATGAATTCTGCTTACATTAATTCTGGCTTTTTTTCTAACAACGGATGCAACACCCTTTGGAATTTGGTCTAGTTTTTCCATAGCTTCAGCAGCTGCAATTTCTACATCTAGCCAGATCTTGTATTTATTTTCTTCTGACCAAATATCAGTGAGTTCTTTGCGAGAATATCTTTTTATCATTAATTATAAGTATGGAGGCTTAGTATGAGCTTTAGCAGATTCTGTAAAAATTTCATAACCATTTTCAGTAATTCCAAGCGTATGCTCAAATTGTGCTGATAATGATTTATCTTTTGTAACTGCTGTCCAACCGTCGCTTAACATTTTGACAGGAAATTTTCCTGTATTAATCATAGGCTCTATTGTAAAAGTCATACCTGGTCTTAAATCCATCCCTGTATTTTTTTTACCATAATGTAAAATATTTGGTTCTTCATGAAATATTGTGCTTATACCATGTCCGCAAAAATCTCTCACTACTGAAAAACCTTTTTCTTCAACGAAAGATTGTATTTCAAAACCAATATCACCTAATCTAACTCCAGGTTTCAAAATTTTTATAGCGCGCATCATGGATTCATAGGTTACATCAATAAGATTATTTAATTTAACTGGAGTTTTTCCAATACAAAACATTCTGCTCGTATCTCCGTAATGCTCATCAACAATTGCAGTAACATCCACGTTAATCGCATCACCATCTTGTAAGGTTCTATCAGAAGGAATACCATGACAAACTACATGGTTTAACGAGGTACATAAAGATTTTGTAAAGCCCCTATAATAAAGTGGGGCAGAGTATCCCCCATTATCTCTTATGAACTCATAACCCAATTTATCTATATAGTCTGTTGTTATACCTTCTTTAATGTTGTCAGTAAGCATATCCAAAGTTTGAGCTGCTAACTTTCCTGCAACTCTCATTTTTTCAAATTTTTCTTTATAATTAGTCATCAATAATTTTAAGTTTTTTATCTATAAAAATTTTCTTAGAACTTATATCACATCTATAAGCTAAAAAATTAACTCCTGCATTTTTAGCTAGTATATAATTCTTATAATATTCAGTATCAATATCTTTAGCAATTTTAAATTTTTCCATATTTTGAATTTGAACTAAAAATAATAAGTAGCTTTTATAGCCTTTTTTTATGGCATCAATAAGTGTTAATAAGTGTTTTGTGCCTCGTGAAGTTATGGCATCAGGAAATTCAGCGGTATTTTTATCTCTAAAAAGAGAGACATTTTTAACTTCCAAAAAGCTTTTTTTTTTATTTTTTTCAATTAAAAAATCAAATCTTGTTTCCTTATTAAAAAAAACTTCTGATTTAATTAAATCGTTGTTTTTAAGTTCTTTAATTAAATTATTCTCTAATCCGTGTTTAACTATTTTATTTGCCATGTGAGTATTAACACCCACTAAATTTTTTCTAGTTTTTATAATTTCAAGGCCATATTTAAGTTTTCTTTTAGGATCGTTATTTGGTAGGAGATAAACATCATTTCCCTCATCTAATAATCCTTTCATTGATCCTGTATTAGGACAGTGTGCTGTGACAATTTCCTTGTCTAATTGAATGTCTATAAAGAACCGTTTATACCTTTTGATTAGTTTGCCTTTTATTAAAGACTTGGTAAATTCCATTTCTAAATTATACATTTATAATGACTAAAAATACAAAAGTTAATGCCGCAATATTAATTATAGGTAATGAAATTTTATCTGGCAGAACTCAAGATACAAATACTTCAACGTTAGCAACTTGGCTTAATTCAATAGGAGTTAAAGTGGAGGAGGTTAGGGTAATTCCAGACATTGAAAAAACAATAGTTAGTATATTAAATTCATTAAGAGTAAGCTATGACTATGTTTTTACAACAGGAGGTATTGGTCCGACTCATGATGATATTACTGCAGAATCAGTTTCAAAAGCATTTGGTTTAAGATATGAAATACACAAAGAAGCCTTCAAAATTTTAGAAACATACTACAAGCCAGGAGAATTTAATGAAGGAAGACAAAAAATGGTGTGGATGCCAGAAAATGCAAATTTAATTTTAAATCCTACAAGTGGTGCGCCTGGATTTAGTGTAGAAAATGTATTTTGTTTACCGGGTGTTCCATCTATTTTAAAGTCAATGTTAGGAGGCTTAACTAACAGTATTGTTGGTGGTGAACCAATTTTAAGTCTTACTGTAAGCTTAAGAACTGTTGAGAGTGAAATTGCAGTTTCTCTGACCAAAGTTCAGCTCAAAAATAAAGATGTTGAGATAGGTAGCTACCCTTTTTTCCAAGCAGGAAAGTTAGGTGTGTCAATCGTGATAAGATCTGAAGTTCAATCAAAAATTGATATTTGTAATTCACAAATTTTAAAATTTGTTAATGAAAAAAAAATTGAAGTAGTAGATCGTTAAATGCTTTATTTTGCTTACGGTAGTAACCTCAATCACTTTCAAATGAAAAGAAGATGTAAAGATAGTGTTTATTTAAAAAAGATAAATCTTAAGGATTATAGATTAACTTTTAGAAGTAAATTTAGGGTTGCTGATATTGAGCTTAAAAAAAACTCAATAGTCCCAGGTGGTTTATTTGAAATTTCAAAAAGAGACGAAAAAAAGTTAGATTTTTATGAGGACTATCCAATACTTTATAAAAAACATTACTTTTACTATTATGGAAAAAAAGTAATGACTTATACAATGGTTAAAAAGTCACCTTTTAAATTTCCAACAGAAAGATATTTAAATATTATAAAAAAGGGATATGGAGACTGTAGATTAGATAAAAAATTTCTTAATCATGGATTAAAAACATAAATAATAATACTAATATTTATTAATGAAGTTTCCAAAATTTTTAAAACCCTACTTTATAAAAAAAGAAGAGTTAATTCGGTTGGGTTCAATTGATGATGGTGGTTATGTATTACCAGTTAAAGCTATTAAATCTTCTGATATATTAATTTCCTTGGGAATAAGTGATAATTGGGATTTTGAAAAAGATTTTTCAAGAATTTCAAAAGCAAAAATCATCGCATATGATAATTCAATCAATAATGATTTTTGGATATATAAACTCAAAAAAGATTTAGTAAAATTTTTAAAACTAAAGATTTTTAAACCTAAAAAAATTTATAAAATGTTTCAATACATTGATTTTATCTTTTTTTTTAAAAAAAAAAAAAAAAATTTATTTTTTTTAAAAAAAATTGGTAATAGTAAAAATTGTATAAATATCAATGAAATTGTTGCTACGTACATAAAAAAAAATGACAAAATATTTTTTAAAATAGATATAGAAGGTTCTGAATATGAGATTTTAGACCAAATAATTTCTATTAAAGATAAGATACAAGGAATTGTAATTGAATTTCATAACGTTACAAAGAATCTTGATGTCATAAAAGAATTTTTGAATAAGATTAGTACTAATTTAAATTTAGTTCATATTCACGCTAATAACTATTCTGTTAAAGAAGCAAATCAATTTCCAGAAGCTATAGAACTCACTATCTCTAATATCAATTTACAAAATCAAGATTTTGATAAATCGAGGGAGTATCCATTAAAAAATTTAGATTTTCCTAATTCAAAAAGATCTCCAGATATTAAAATAAACTTTGAAATAAATTAGGAATCAAAATTAGAAAACAAGACGTAATTGATTATTCAAAAATTGTATATAATTTGTAACTAAATTATAATAATTAATCATTTTGAAAATTCTTGATTAATAAATTAATTTAAGTAACATTCCACCTTAAATTAGATCAAATTAATATAAATATTAAATTATTATGGCTATAAAAATATCTGAAACTCAACTTAATTTAGCAAGAAAAAAATATTATGGTAAATTCTATTTCACCAATGATTTAACATTTATTAAAGTTTTGATTAATAAGATTCTAATTTCCTATTTAAAATTCAAAATTTCAATTGTAAATTTAAAAAGAAAAATATTTAGTTTTTTTATTAAAACGTCTAACAGCTCAACAATGAGTAGTAAAAAAGTAAAATTCAATGTGAATATTGATAAGTCTGATTTAGCTAAATACAGCTCAGATTTAGAAAAAAAAAATTTCGTATTCATTGAAAATTTTTTAACTAAAGATTGCTATCAACGCATTTTAGATAATTGGCCTAATATTAATTTTTTTAATCATAACCAAAAAATAATTAAATTTTATTCAGTTGGCTTCAGAAACAGAGATAAAAAAAAATTAGATTATAATAATTCAATAAAAAACACATACAACTTTATAGAATCTTTAGAGTTTGAAAAATTTATAAATGAATTGGTTTATTTTGAAAAAGCAGAATACCGCATTAGTGGTATTCTATCAACTATGGCTGGAAATAATTCTTTTTTAGCACCTCATGTTGATGGTCTTCAAAAAATTGATAGAAAAACATATAACTTTATTTATTTTATTGATGGTGATAATTCAAATCCCTTTTTATCTGGTGCTACTGGCATTTACTCAGATAATAATTTTGAAAAACCAATATTCTTACCAACAACACTAAAAAACTCAGTTCTTGTTTACAATACAACTTCAGATTTTTATCATGGATTTAATTTTACAAATTTACAAAATAATCTTTATAGAAAAACAATCAATTTTCAGTTTTCACCCAAACTGAGTGAAACAAATTAAAAAAAATTTACTTATTAATTCTGTTAAACTATAAATATTTTTATAATGCTTGATAAAACTGGATATTTACATATTAAAAATTATTTTGACCCTGAAAAAATTTCCATAGAAGCAGATAAAACTGTCAAAACCAGTCAAAAAATTAAATGGAATTATATAAAGGTATATCACAACATTTTTATTCATAAATTTATAAATATTTTCTCAATTAATTTTCCATTTAATAACAAGCTTAATCCAAACTTATATAATGAATTTTTGAAAATTAACTTAAATGACTTAATAATAAAAAGCACAAGTTGGAAAAATTTTAAAATTTCACAAATAGAGCTTCAGCATAACGAAAAATTTAATTATCAGTCCTCTTGGCATAGAGATGCAAAGTTAGCTAATCTAGAGAACATTGTTGCAATTATATATTTACGTGATGAAAATGGGTTCAAATTAGTTCCTAAAAATTTAGAAAAAGAGATGATTGAAAACTCTCCTTTCTCTAAAGAGAAAAATTATAAACACGGATATACGAACTTGCCTGAAAAATTTTATCACCAATTTGATGCAAAAGCAGGAGATGTAGTTATTTTTGATGCTGGCTTACTTCATCAAGGAAGCTGCAAAGGAAAGAGAACCCATTTATTTGCAAGATGTGTAGAAAGTTCAGCTAATGATGCAATAGAAGATAATTTAAAACCTGATGCTTTATTAGATAATATTGAACATGAATCTGCAAATTACAATTGGGATTTTAATCAAAATTATTACTTATTTAACATAAGGGCCAAAAGCTTATTCAATTTATTTTTGTACTATTTTCCTATTTTTAAAATAATTAAATATATTATGGATATTAAAAAAAGGAAAATTCATTTTCATTACTCGATTTTTCAAAAATAATTATGGTAGAAAATTTAATTAAGAATTTTACTTATTAGACTTGTTCAATTATAAATATTAGCATAAATAATCATGAAATTCATTAATGCCCTCGTGGTGAAATTGGTAGACACAAAGGACTTAAAATCCTTGCCGCTTGCGGAGTGCCAGTTCGAGTCTGGCCGAGGGCACCACTAAACAATGAATAAAATTCAAATTATTTCTGACATAAATAAAAAATCTCAAAAAATTAAATCACTATTGGTTAACAAACTGAAAAAGTTAAATTTGGTTAAATCTAATATTACAATCGTCATTGGTGGTGATGGCTATATGCTTCAAACTTTAAAAAAAAATAAAGACCCAAAAAAAATTTTTTATGGGATTAATTCAGGAAACTACGGTTTTTTGATGAATAAATTTTCATTAAAAAATATGATTAAGAATTTATCTAACGCTAAAATGATAACAATTTCACCTTTGGAAATGACAGTGAGAAATAATAAAAATCAAACAAAAAAATATTTAGCTATTAATGAGGTTTCAATTTTACGTCAAAGTAGGCAAGCTGCCTCTTTATCAATTAACTATGGTTCAAAACAAATTATAAAAAAACTCATTTCAGATGGTGTACTGGTATCTACTCCAGCAGGAAGTACGGCTTATAATCTTTCAGTACATGGACCTATATTGAGTTTAAATTCAAAAAAATTATCAATTTCTCCAATTAGTCCATTTAGACCAAGAAGATGGAAAGGAAAAATAGTGAGCGATAAATCAAAAATAACTATCAAGAATTTAAATCCAAACAAAAGACCAATAAGTGCCGTAGCTGATAATATTGAAGTGAGAAATGCAAAAAATATTATAATAAAAACTAATCAAAAAATTATATTTAATCTTTTGTATGATAAAAACAGAAGCCTGCATAAGAAAATAAAGATAGAAGAATTGAGAAGGGAAACATCTTAAAATGAAAAATTATGCCCACATTTGATATAATAAGTAAAATTAATTATCCAGAATTTGATAATGCTCTTGCTAATTGTTTAAGAGAAATTGGTAATCGATATGATTTTAAAGGACTTAAAATTTCAATTGAAAGAAAAGACAAGATAATCACTACACTAGCGCCAGATGAATTAAAATTAAAACAAGTTAATGAATTACTACAAGTTCATCTTATAAGAAGAAAAGTAGACCCACGGGTAATAATTATTAAAAATTCAGAAAGTGCCACAGGCGCAACCATCAGGCAAGTCAGTGAATTAGAAGAAGGTATTAGCCAAGAAAATGCTAAAAAAATTATTGCTGATATAAAAAAACTAAAACTTAAAATTCAAATTAAAATTCAAGGAGAAGAATTAAGAGCTGAAGGAAAAAAAAGAGATGATCTTCAAAAAGCAATATCCGCAATAGAAAGCATTGATATTGGTCTCCCAATTGAATTTGTAAATTTTAGAGATTAATTTCATTTTCTATAAACAAAGCAATTATAAGTAAACAATGGTGCTCTGTTCAGGAAGTTTATGATTTTAACCTTTTAAAATTATAGCAACATAACTACATAAGAAAAAAACTGATAAACCTGTGAGATAAATTGTTTCCCTAGTTTTTCCAAATTTTTTATATTGAATTACACTTAATATTAAAAATGATATCGAGGTAATCAAAAAATATATTGGTTCAACAATTCCATCTAATGTAGGCATAGATAAGATTTAACAAATCTTAAATTGTACGTCTAGATGCAGGATCGTCGCTAGTTAATTAAATCTATATATTTGTAACTTTTAGTATTGATTTTATTGAGTGATGGTGTCCCCGCCCGGAGTCGAACCGCGGACCTATTGATTACAAATCAACAAGCAGAAACAATTTCCTTTCATTAACTACTGATACTACTTACTTCTAGACTCTCGTCAAGTTGCTTCGGCAATTATCACTTCAATATCACTTCACTTGATAATATCTTTGTCATACTATTCAACAACGGCGTTAACAGTTTATGCAACTTATAAGATTCTTTTAATAACAAATTAATGAGTCTTTATGCGGATTTCGAACACAGATTTTTGCTAATCTTTTTTATCTTATTACAACTCTTACGAGTCTTTCCCGATCACAGATCGGCCATAGTCGGTCGCTGTTGCTCCCTCTCGTTCAGCAAAGCCGAACGGACTCGAAAGGGGTCCTAACGCGTTTAGAGTCTATCTATGGACTCTTAAAAGCGACTTCCCTTGTGTTGTTAGATGTAACTTATAGTTAGGTGTATATAGTCTGTTTCATAGAGTTACTGCCTCTCAAAACTTATCCGTTGATAAAAGAAGAAAAAAGATTCAATTTCAAAAAAAATATTTTATATTAAAAATTATATGAAAAAATATTCTACAAAAATTCTACCAAAAAAAATTTCAATATGAGTTGGTCCAAAGGTCATTCATCTTTAACAGAAAATCCTTTCAACAAACCTATTGTTGATCGTTGTATAAATTGCGGAGATCACGAACAAGTTCAAGCTACAATCACTATGGAGTTTGGAGAGGGCAATCTGAACACAGGTCCAATCTGCCGTAAGTGTTATCAAATTCATAAAGGACCAAGAATAGCGCAGTTTTAACCGCGGATCAGGGACAATCATTCCTTCACGTAGACACCTGATTTGAGGTTTGGTAGGGTTTATTATTAACAATGGAGGAATATGAAAACAGTCAAATATGAAATTAAATTAGAAAAATCAGTTAAAGTTATTTTAGGAGCTTTTGCTTTCGGAATAATCTTAAATGCATTTGTAACACCTATGGGTCAGGAGTTATTTGGAATAAAAAATGCTAACGCTGCAGGACCAGTTCATAAAATAGCAATTTGTCATCAAAATGGATCTTCATGTGCAACGATCACTAATGGAGGTGGTTTAAGAACTAGAAACTAAACAATTAGAAAAAATAAGAGATAGGAAATAAGATTAAAAAGTAGATATTATGGATAAATAATGAAAAAACTTTTAGGGATCATGGTTCTGGGTTTGTTATGGTGTACTACAAGTTATTCAAACATTATTATGCAAGATTTAATTGATGCTTTAGTTGAAACAAAAAAACCTAAAAGTATAGAAGTTGCTAACAATTTAAAGTCTACGGGGGA